>Ga0078972_1009351_pt1 | contig 19413 bp, 19 predicted proteins | sample YelNatPaOPGAMG01_FD_67568 | JGI IMG/M metagenome (GOLD analysis project Ga0078972, IMG submission 67568) | Hot spring thermophilic microbial communities from Obsidian Pool, Yellowstone National Park, USA - OP-RAMG-01 (SPADES assembly) (version 2) | ecosystem: Environmental > Aquatic > Thermal...
AGTTGGTTTATCAGCAATATTTGAAAAGAGAGAACTATTTTCAGCAGAAGTTGCGTTAAGGACAGACATAGTAAAGCTTTTATCTGAAAGAAAGCAGTATCGGAGATTTAGAAGGTATCGCAAAACATGGTATCGAAAACCAAGATTTCAAAACAGAAAAAAACCTGAAGGCTGGCTTGCACCATCAATACAGCATAAACTGTATAGCCACATTAAACTTGTTAACTTTGTAGGCAGCATACTTCCTATAACAGAGGTAAAAGTAGAAGTAGCAGCATTTGATATTCAAAAAATCAAAAATCCTGATATATCTGATGTTGATTATCAGAATGGACCACAAAAAGGATTTAACAACGTTAGAGAATATGTTTTATACAGAGATGGGCATACTTGTCAGCATTGCAAAGGAAAATCAAAAGACCCTGTATTAGAAGTTCACCATATAGTATCAAGGCAGATCGGAAGCAATAGTCCTGATAACTTAATAACTCTTTCTCTTTGCAAAACATGCCATCAAAAAGTTTCACAAGGAAAAATTAAATTAAAAGTAAAACCATCTAAAGAATTTAAGGCAGAGACCTTTATGACTAAGGTTAGATGGAGATTAATAGAAAAATTAAAAAAGCTTGGCTACAAAGTTTCACATACTTATGGATACATTACCAAAAGCAAGAGAATAGAGTTAAATCTTGAAAAATCCCATATTAACGATGCATTTGTAATAGCAGGAGGGAATGGGCAAACAAGGTTAACTACTTATTATTTTATAAAGCAGGTAAGGAAATGCAATCGCAAACTGTTTAAAGGAGACAGATCACATATTAAAAATACAGCTGAAAGATTTATTAAAGGATTTCAAAGGTTTGACAAAGTTTTATGGAAGGGAATTGAGTGTTTTATTTTTGGCAGAAGGACAACAGGATATTTTGACCTGAGAAAATTAGACGGAACAAAGATAAGCTCATCTGTAAACTATAAACAAATTTCTCTCCTTGAGAGAGCAAAGACATTACTGATAGAAAGGAGGAATAGGCTTCTCCTCTCCACCCTAAAGGGAAGAGTTTCCGAAGCCTGATTTTTACTATGAAAAAAAATGCTTTATTACTATTATTTTGTATCCTTTTAACTTCATGCAGTGGCATTTTTATTAACCAAAATCCATTAGAACAGCAAATTAATACAAATCAAACAACAGGAATCTACAAAAAACCAGTTGTACAGATGGTAAAGGTCCCTGCAACAATAAAAGGTGGCATATATATCCCTGAACATTACGAATACGTTGTTGTTCAACCAGGAGAATATGTTTTAGACACTGACCCACTAGTTGAAAAAAAACAAATAGCTGAAGAAAAAATTAGAAAACTTTACCAAATACCAATGAATGTCTCTGTCAAATCCCTCTCTGGGGGTGATAGTGTTGTTGTCTGCTTACATAAACACTCATTACCTATTAAAGATGGAGAAATTCAGATAATTAATATAAAAGACAAACCTTTTTTAATAAAAGAAACAATAGGCTGTTATGGGTTATATGAGAAAGAACCTTTTGATACAGGTAAATATGCTTTTTCAGTTAGATATGATAATGGAGAAGCAGTTTTTTATTGGATAACAGAAAAACAAAATGAAGTTATTAAAAAAAGAATTTCTTCATCTGATGAAGTAATATTTAACGAAAATAACGCAATTATCATCAAGGGTTTAAAAAATCCTGTAGGGGGTAAGTAGTGAAAAAATTTATCGCAACCTTGTTACTATCTATTTTTGTTTTTGTAAACAGTAGTTATTCAGGCTCTCTTAGTGATAAATTGCTTAATAACATTATTAAAGAAGAAGAAGAACTAAAAAAAGAAGAATCTATAAAAAAAGAAGAACTAATAAAAGAAAAAACTAAAAAAGAAGAATCTAAAAAAGAAGAGCCTAAAAAAGAAACAACAGAACCAAACAAAAAAAGCAATAATTATCCTTTAGTTTCTATTACATCATATGGGAGAAAAATAGGAGACATTGTTTTAGAATTAAGCTCTCAGACAGGATATAACATTGTATTTGGGCCTGAAACAGACCCTAATCTTGCTGTTGTTATTAATGTCAATAATATCCCACTAGATAAAGCAATTGATGCTATTACTAAATATTTAAATTATGGCTATGAAATAGAAGACAACACAATTGTCATTTCAAAAATGATTTCAAAAACTTTTACTATCCCAGAAGTAGCTATAAATATCCCACAAACTTCAGCAGAACTTGGTGGAGATATGCTTGGTGGTAGTAGTTCTTCAAGTTCTTCAGGTTCTTCAGGTGGTGCTACTGATACAGGTTCACAAAACCTTAGAGCATCAGTTTCTATTAAAAAAGCAGATGATAAATTAAGTGGTAGAGAAATTTTTGAAAACAATATAAAAAAATTTCTTTCTCCTGATGGACATTACATTATAGATTGGTTAAGTGCTACATTATTTGTATATGATTCACCAAGAAATGTCAAATTTATTGAAAATTATTTAAAAAACCTAAGAAAAGAATCAGATAAACAACTTATTGTTGAATCTACCATAAGTGTTGTAACGCTTAAAAACAATACACAGCTTGGGATAGATTGGAATCTTGTAATAAATAGACTTGGGGGAGAAGTATTAACTATATCAACAAATTCAGCTAGTAATGTTACAACTCCTGCAATAACAATTGCAAGAACTTCATATGAAATTTCAACAGTATTAAAAGCCTTACAAGAACAAGGCGATGTTAAAGTAATTTCTTCTCCTTATGTTTATGCAAGAAACCTACAACCTGTTGCTATATATTCTGGTAAATCAGTTCCGTATATTAGTAGTGTTCAAAGAACAGTAACAGGGCAAACAAATGAATCTACTACAAGTTATTCAGTTTCAAAAGCACAGGATGGTGCAATGCTTAGCATTAAAGCTCATATAAGAGATGATGGAAAAATTGACTTACAAATCGTTCCAATACTTGCATCAATAGATGGTTTTGTTAATTTTAATATAGATAATAACAATTTTTCTAATCCTATTTCTTCTATACAACAAACACTTCAGTCTATAACTGTTAAAGATGGAGAGACAATAATAATTGGTGGCATAAAAAGAGATAAAAAGTCAGAAACAACCCAGGGAGTTCCTCTTTTAAGTAAAATTCCAATACTTGGAGCACTTTTTAGTTATACAGATAAAGAGTCAGAAAATGCAGAAGTTGTAATTGCGATAAAAGTTAAAAAGGTAGAAATGTAAGAGGTTGCATCAGTGATATATATAAACTATAAAAGAGAAAAACTTTGGATTGCTCCTGATGGCAAAACTTATCCTGAGCTATCAATAACAGGGCCAAATGCTGTACTGACAGATGTATCTACTTTTAAAAAAATAAATGATGAAAATTATAGATATTACAGTAAAACTCATAAAGGATATTTTCTTGAAAATGAAATAGTAAATGATGAATCAAGAAGTTTACTTGAAGCATTAGGGCTTCAAGAAGGAATTATTGTTGGGCTTTATTTTTCTAATAGAATACTTATTTTTACTTTAGTTAATGGTGAAATAAAAAGCAGATTTTCTCCTGAAAATATTTTTTCTCCACAAGAAATAGTTTACCCCTATGAAGAATGGGGGATACCAGAAAATACTCCTGTAAAAATATACGGGATTAATCTTCCTTTTGAAGAATTATTTACAAAAATTGAACAAACAAAACCTCTAAAAGACAGAGAAAAAATAAGGGAAAAATATAAATTTATCCAAAATGCTGTTTCAATTGCATTTATTATACTTGCATTACTAGGATGGGCAGGAGTAGAAACTTTTCTTTCGTATAAAAATTCTCAATATAAAAAAACTGTAACAAAAGTTAATAATGCTAGGCAAGAATTAGCAAAAGAAATTCAGGCACGGCTACCTATATATCTTGAGTGTATAAATGTACCATTAGATAAAGTTTTTCAAGAAATTAGTTTTATGGAAAATTTTAGTTATTCTTCTGCCAATATTTCTGTAGATAATGAACAAATTAAGGTTAAAGCTGATGTAAATGGTGTTGAAGCAGCTTATATGTTAAAAGAAGAAGCAATTAAAAAAGGTGTAAATTTTGAGCTAAATTTACCGCAAGGAGGTAATAGTGTACAAACAATTATTACAAAAGATTTCAAACCTCAGAAAGACTTTTTCTTTTCTGACGGTAATAAGTTTTGTAACGGTATTAATTATTACAACCAGCTTTATAGTGCCAAAGTTAAATGACATTAATAAAATAAACAAAAAAAATTCAGATGTAAAGCAAAAACTAAATGAATTTGAAAATGCTATAAAAGAGTTAAAAAAATATCCAGAAATTTCTTATTACATAAATTCTGAATCTGATACCAAATTATTGATAAAAAAATTATCAAAAAATTTCTTTTTAAGTGAAATGAGTCAAGGAGAAGATATAGGTGGCAAATATATTGATTTTACATGGCAAATAACAAATTATGACAATTTAAAAAATATAATAGTTTATCTTGAAAGCATAAAAAGAAGTTTTCCTATTTGTTATAGGGCCTATGAAATGTCAGGCAGCACAATAAATATAAAAGGAAGGATTTATTATGCAGTTTAGTGATATTTTAATAAATAAATATCATATACCTTCTGTATATATTGATCTTGCAACTAAAGAACAAAAAATTTCTGGCAAAAAACTTTGGCAAATTCTTAATGATATGAATCTTGTCCCCCCTGAAATTATTGCAAAAGCTTTAGCAGATTTACATAATTATGAATATTTTAATATTTTTATCTCAGATTTTGAAGACTTTGAATGTGATAGAGAAATTATCGATGAATATAAAATGATTCCTATAAAAATGGATAATGAATATGCTACTGTTGGCCTTATAGACCCATTTAGTATTGATGTTCAAGACGGAATTATTCGTTATTTTCAAAAAAATTTTAATAAAAAAGTCAAATTTGCTGTTATTTCAGATGATACATATAGGGAATACATAGAAAGAAAAACAAAAATTTCTGAAAATGAGATAAAAAATTGTTTGGTTGGAGGTGAGCTAAAAGAAGAAAGTTATGCAAAACAACTTGTTGATACAGAGAAAGCTTTAAGGTTGTTATTACTTAAAGGCATTTACGAAAAAGCAAGTGATATACATATAGAGCCAACAATTAATGGTGGAAGAATAAGAATGAGAATACATGGGGCAATGAAAACAATAATGGCAATTGACAGACAAGAATTTGCGAGATTAGTTAATGTTGCAAAAATAATAAGTAATATGAATGTTGCTGAAAAACATATTCCACAGGATGGCAGAATTGATGGGAGTTTTCTTAGAAATGAAAGATATGCTGGAATAGATTTTAGAATTTCAGCCATTCCTAACTGGACATCAGAAGGATTAATTGAATCTATAGTTATAAGAATTTTGGACAGAAGAACAAGTATTATCCCATTAATAGATCTTGGGATGGACCCAGTTACTCTAAATTTCTTACTAGATGCTAAAAACCGTTCATATGGGATGATAATTTTTGTAGGGCCTACTGGTTCAGGTAAAACTACATCAATTTATTCAACTATGGCTACAATTAATGCTATTGAAAAAACTGTTATAACAGTTGAAGACCCTGTTGAATATAGAAACTTTTTGTGGAAACAGATACAAGTCAGTCAGAGACTTACCTTTGGAGCTGCTTTAAGAAGTATTCTTAGACATGACCCTGATATCTTGTTTTGTGGTGAAATTCGTGATAAAGAAACAGCAGAAATTGCTTTTGAAATGGCAAATACAGGGCATCTTGTTTTTACCACATTACATGCTAATGATTCTGTTAAAGCAATTGTAAGATTAAGAGAACTTGGAATTTCAAGAGGATTAATAGAGTCTGCTGTACTTGGGATTGTATCACAAAGATTAATAAAAGTTTTATGTAATAAATGCAAAAAACCCGTATCTCATCCAGAATGTGGAACAATATATGTTGCTCAAGGATGTCCTGCGTGTAATGGATTGGGATATAGAGGAAGAATAATGGTAAGTGAAATATTTCCATTTGAAGAAAAAACTTATAATATTGTTGACCTTGCACTTAAAGAAAATATAATTGCTGCAAGAAATACTCTTACAAAAATTTATGGGAATATGTATATGAATGGTATTGAAAAAGTAAAACAAGGCATAACAACATTACAAGAAATAGAGGAGAAATGTAGGTAGTGCTTAATTTACAGGAAACAGCATTATTACTTGGTGTGTTTGCAGACAGTATTAGAGACGGACTTGACATTAAGTATATTCTTAGAAGATTAAAAATTGCTTTTGAAAAAAGAGGGAAAGGAGAATTTATCAAACAACTTCAAGAAAAAATTTTTACTTCAGGTTCCATTGCTGAAGGAATGAGTTTAATTTTACCAGAACATCTTGTAGTTGCACTTCGTAGTGGCGAAAAACAAGGAAACTTAGATTATGTGTTTGAAGAACTCAAAAATATGTATGAGACTCAAATTAAAGTTTATAAGGGGTTAAAAAAAGCACTTTCATATCCTATTTTTAACCTTTCTATACTGTTTTTAATGTTTACAGGCGCTTTACTTTTTTATATTCCACGATTAAAAGCAATTATAAAAGATATACCACAACAAAAAATTCCACAAGCAACAAAAACTCTTATTTTTCTTTCGGATGCATTAAGACAACATACAATACTTTATCTGCTTATTTTATCAATTATAATTATTGGCATTATATTTTTATTTAAAAATTTTAAATCTTTACTTTTTAAAATTCCATTAGTTCAAAGAATAATAATTAGGCAAGAAAATATTATGGTATATACACTTTTTTCTGTTTTTTATGTTGCAGGGATAAATTTAAAAAAGATTTTTGAAATGATAAAAGATTCATGTCTTGGCCCTTTTAAGTTAATTTTTGAAAAAGCAGAAGTAGCTATAATGAATGGAGCAACATTGAGTAAAGCAATGGAAACAGGTGGGATGGATGAAGAAGCAGTTATGTATATAGAAATAGGGGAAAGCACACAAAAAATTGAAGAATCATTAAAAAAACTTGCTCAAATAGAATACGAAAAACTTGAAAAAGAACTTAATATTCTATTGAATGTATCAAGAAATACAATGTTAGTGCTAATAGGATTTTTTGTAATAGTATTTTTTGGAATTACAGTTTTACCAATATATGATATGTTGAAATAAGAAAATCAAACAATAAGGAGGCAAAAAAATGAAATGCTTATTTCTAAGGAACCAAAAAGGTTTTACCCTTGTTGAGTTAATGGTTGTTTTAGCTATTATTTTAGTATTAATCGCACTGCTATTACCAAAACTGCTTGGTTCATCTGATAAAAAGAATGCTGCTGCTATTTCAAGAAACGTAGAAAAAATTGTTTCTGGGCTTTCCCTTTATCGTGCAGATGTTGGGAAATATCCAGATCAACTTGCTGCTTTATGGGATAGGAATAAAGTATCCTCAACTGATGTATCATACTGGCGTGGGCCTTATATGGATATTCCTGAAAAAGTAGATACTCAAACAGGGAATATTTTGGATGCAAATGTAAGTGGAGTATCTTATAGCTTTGTAAAAGTTACAAGCAGTGGAGGTAGCGGAGCATGTTCTAGTGCAGAACAAATAGGTATGGCTAATACTGGGGGAACAGATTATACTGTAAAAATTGCAAATGTTCCAATAGATGTAGCAAGAATACTTAAGCAACAGTTTGGGCAAAAAGTTTGTGTAAGTTCTGACACTAACGACCCCGTTGATGTTTACTTCCCATTTGATGAAAAATATCCTGTTCAATAATTAGCCCTAAAATAAAAAAGGATAAAGAAAAATTTTTTTCTTTATCCTTTTTTAATATTTATAAAAAATGGTACAAGCAATTCTTGTTATATTTTTCTTTATAAGTATAGCAATTTCTTTTCTTAGTGGCAGTGCAATAAGTGATTTACTTCAACAGAAAGAAGAAGATAGAATTACTTACTGCAAAGAAATTGCTAATAAAATTAATTATTGGTATCAAAATAATGCTTTTGAAATTGATAGTATTGATAGCACAGTTACTCCTCCATTTACTGTTAATTATAGAGGAGGAACAATTTTAAGTAGTAGAAGACTTGATTGTCATAATGGTGTCAAGGGTCATATTTTTGTGGTTGCAATCCCAACACTTGAGGATTTGAAAACAACTATAGACCCAGACACAGGAGAAATTAAAAAAGGGGCATATGACGTTGTTGAAGTTGTAAATGGGTGTGAAATCGAAAAAAAACTTTTTGAAGAGTCAGATAAAAAGGCAAAAAATATTGCTGCATGGTTAGAAAGTTATTATAAGGCAAAAAATCTTTCTGATGCTTATGGGCATAAAAATTATTTTGCATCAAATTCTTGTGGTGGTTGGGGAGATATACCATGTACAACGAATTCTTCTGCAAAAATTTTAAAAAAATATATTGGTGGGCACGATGAAGATTTTATTACTGCATATAATACAGAAATGATCTTTGATAATTCTTCTAAGTATGTTAGTTTAAATACTCCACCATATTCATGTAGAGTAGGATTTATATTACCATGGGGGGATACAAAATGGACAATAGCAACAGAACAAACATAGACCAAATAATTTTAAAGCATATAAATAATGAAGAAATAAGTGATTTTTATTTTGTTGCTAATGGCTTACCTGCTATAAGACATAAAAATGAAATTTTTTTCATTAGCAATGAAAAAATTACAGAAGAAGAGATAAAAAGTTTTCTTGAAAATCAAAATATAAAAATTGAAACTATTCCTTTTGATTTTGGTATAACTTACCATAATAAAAGATTTCGTTGTAATCTTGATAAAAGATGGCAAGGATGGGATCTTACTATTAGGCTATTGCCTTCAAGAATAAAAACTCTTGATGAATTAGGATTACCAAAATATTTATACAACATTATGGATAACAAACATGGTTTTGTTTTAGTATGTGGGCCTACAGGTTCAGGGAAATCAACAACGCTGGCATCTTTAATTAATTATGTTAATGAAAAATATTCAAAAAAAATTATAATGCTTGAAGACCCAATAGAATATATTATTACTGAAAAAAAATCAATAATATGTCAAAGAGAAATAGAGCCAGGGGAGAGTTTTTCCCCAGGGCTTCGTTTTGCAATGAGGCAAAGACCTGACATTATAGTAGTTGGAGAAATTCGTGACCATGATACTGCACTTGTGGCATTACAAGCAGCAGAAACAGGGCATCTCGTATTAAGCACACTACATACTTATTCTGTTGAACAAACTCTTACAAGATTTGTGGATATGTTTCCTGATGAAGCAAAATCAGATATTAGAAGTTCTTTAAGTGCCACATTAAAAGCAATAGTTGTTCAAAGACTTATAAGGGGGAAAAATCAGCAAATTAAACCTGCTTATGAAATTTGTTTTGTAACAAGACCAATTAGTCAGGCAATAAGAATTGGCAAGTTTCAGCAAATTAAAAACTTAATGCTTAATTCAGAAGGGAGTGTTTCTTTTGAAGAATCATTGAAAAAACTTATAGAAAAAGGGCATATAAGTTATGAAGAAGCAGAAAAATATATTGATGACAAAACTGTTTTGTAACCAAATTTGTAACCAAAAAGGATTTACATTAACAGAACTTATAATTGTTATTGGGATAATTTTGGTAATTTCTGTAATGATGTTTGGTGCTGCAAAATATTGGATTAGATGGATGAAAGAGGTTGAAACAAAGAAAAAACTTAATGAATTACAAAAAGCAATTATTTATGTATATAAAAATTATGCTTATACAATTGACTCTTATAGCCAGGAACAATTTTGTTTTTCTTTTCAAAATAATACTTACTGTTTTACTTCAGATAGTGCAGATAATGGGCAAAATTATCAAGCACTTCAAGCACTTGCAAGTGCATCTGGAATAGGGTTTGACCATCCTGAAAGAGATGCAATGGGGACAGTTTTGCAAATATATGTTAGCCCTCGACTAAAACAAGGAGAAATACAATATCATGTAATAGCATTTGTTTCTCCTGGATGGAATATGGAAATTGAAAGCAAATTTGATTCACAAAACGGTGTTTTACAATTAAAAGGTGATGATATAGGTTTTGTTGTATCAGGGTTACAAATAGAAACAGATAAATGGAATGATACTGTAAAAATATTATCTCAGTTAAGAGATATATACCAAAATTATTTCAATATACTTTATGCACAAAGTTCTGATAAAAATGTATATGTAAATAGGTTTGCTAATAGAAATACATCTTGTAGTGAATCGCAATATTGGGATAAAAATTCTTTGGTTACAAATTCTAATTGTGTTGGAGGAGATAATACACTAACAAAAGTAGGTGCAGTATCTGCATGGGGGCTTACTAAGGATTTAATTTATGATGCCTGGGGGAATGAAATAAAAGTTGATAATGCATCATCTGATACAAGAAACCCTGATACTACAGGTTTAAGTCTTCCATATACTGCTAGAGTATATACAAGTACACCATGGAAAACACAAATTGTTGCAACTGCTGTAGGAGTTTATTAATTGTTTTAATATTTTCATGTAAACTCTTATAATTTGGAGGGATAAATTGATTACTTTTGATTTTTTAAAAATCTTTAAAAAGAAAACAAATGAAATAACAGAAACTCCACAAAATTCTTTTAATTTTGAAGAAAAACCAATTAAAAAGAAAAAAAACTCAAAACTTATAGCAACAGCAATTTTTATTTCTGCATTGGGATTTGCAATAGGATATACTTATTTAAATTTTTTTAGTACACCAACACCAATAAAACAAGAAACAACATCAATAAACAAACCAAATCCTTTTGAAAATATTCCTACAAATCAACCTGGTTCTCAGCCAACACAGTTAGCACAACAACAACCAACACAACAACAACCAACACAATCAACACAGTCTGCTCAAGCAGCACAGCAATCACAACAAGCGAAATCAGAGTCTACCAAATTAGCAACAGAACAAAATCAACAAACACAGCTAACTGGCAATAAAATTTATATTCCTGCAAAGGATATACTTCTTAATACAACACAGGCAAAACAAGAATTGGACAATCAAATAGCAATACTTAAAGCACAGGTAGAATTAAAAAAACTTGAAAATGAACTTGTAAAAGTACAAGAAGATAAAAAAATTATACCTATTTCAACAAAAGCACAATTAAGCAAATTTACCCAAGAAATAGCTAAAGAAAAAGTTGAACCTGTTAATGTTCCCGTAATACCTCCTGACTTACTTAGTGTATATCAAATAAATGGTAAAAAAATTGGTGTGTTTTCACTTGGTGGAATTCAAATTAGAGCATCAGAAGGCGAATCAGTTGGAGAGTTTACTGTTCAAAATATACAAAATAACCAAGCTGTTTTAAAAGATTCAAAAAATAGAATATATACTATTGCTATGAAATTACCTGACAAATACTCTGTAGGCCAACCAATGTTCAAAAAATCTGAACAAACAATGCGTATAAATAATACTGTAACCTCATCAGGGCAAATGACACAACAGTCTACTTCGCCTACTTATGTTCCAATTGTCAGTGAACCTATACCGCCTTTATATAGGAAAACAAATTAATATTTAATATTTTTCTTGAAGGAGATAAAATTGATAAAAGGGCTAAAAAAAGAAATACAAAAAATCCAATTTCTAAAATATCCAGTTAAAATATGTGATGTGCTTCAATATTTTTTAGAAAATGAAACTGCTGAATATGCTTTTGTTTCTGTTAATGCAGAACTAAAACAGATTTCTTTTAAAGAAATTCTTCCCTTATTACTTTCATGCAGTAACGGAGACCATGTTTGTGAAACTGAACTTCCACAAATTTTATTTAAAAACCCTGTCATGGTAGATATAGAAGACAAGGAAACTATAATAGTTCAAAAAATAAGTCAAGCAATAGAAAAGGAATTTCCCTTAGTTATATATCAAAAGAATGGGATTGTAGGGCAAATCCCTTTTAAAAAATTAATCCTTTTTGTAAAAAATTGTGAAATCAAAGAAGCAATATTTGTAAATCCTCTTACAGGATTACCTGGAAATTATCAAATTCAGCAACATTATCTTGTAAGACAAGAGCCTTTCAGTATAGCCTATTTTGATTTTAATAATTTTAAGCCTTTTAATGACAAATATGGTTTTGCAAAAGGAGATGAGGCAATTAAATTTGCAGCAGTTACATTAAAAAAATATTTTCCTGAATGTTTTATAGGTCACATTGGAGGAGATGATTTTGTAATAATAGGGGATTTTTCTCAGGAACATGCAATGAAAGCAATTGAAGAGTTTAATAAAGAAGTTATTGTTATGCATCCTGAAAAAGATATAAAACAGGGCTTTATAATGGGAATGGATAGATATGGTAAAATCACCAAATTTCCTTTGTTAAGCGGTTCATTAGCAGTTATATATCTTACCCAAAAAATTGATTATAGTGAGATTACACAAGAGCTTGCTAATATAAAGAGCATTGCAAAAAACAAATTAAATCAAAATTTAATACCGTTTGAATATAAAAAAATTTAAGGGGGGTAAAAGTGATTGAAGTTATAAGTAATTTATCAATTTTAGACGTTTTAAGTAAGGCAGTAGAACTTAATGCATCTGATATTCATATTTCTCCTGGCAAACCGATTATATTTAGAATAGATGGTGATTTAACTAAAGTATCAAAATATATTGTAACCCCATCTGATACTCAAGCATTTGCAGAGGAATATTTAAGCAAAGATGTAAGGGACAAACTTTTTACAAGACACTCTTATGATATATCAATTCAAACATCTGAAACAAGGGCAAGGATACATCTTTATGAAACAATAGATGGGATATGTATGAGCATTAGACTTGTTCCTATTGAACCACAAAGTATGGAAGAACTAAGAATTCCACCAATTCTTAAAGAATGGATGCTAAAAAAAGGAATTATCATTATTTCAGGGCTTACTAATACAGGGAAAACTACTACATTAGCATCTATGGTTAAATATATTAATGAAACAAAATCTTACAAAATAGTAATTCTTGAAGACCCTGTAGAATATATACATCAAGATAAATTAAGCAATATATATCAAAGAGAAGTTGGGACACATTCTCCAAGTTATCAGGATGCTTTAAATGATGTTGCAAGAGAAGATGCTGACATAGTTGTAGTTGGAGAAGTTCGTCGGGTAAATGCTATGGATGCAGTATTTACAATGGCAGAAGCAGGATTAAGTGTTTATACATCAGTTCATGCAAATAGTACTGTTGAAACAATAGAAAGAATTGTTAATATGTTCCCCCCAACTGATTATGAAAGAATATACAACAGACTTAGTTGGACTCTTGTGGGAATTATTAACCAGAGACTTTTTAAGAAGCGTAGTGGTGGAAGAATTCTTGTATGTGAAATACTTGCTAATAATGAGGCAGTAAGAAATATGATAAGGTCAGGGAAAATTCAAGGAATAAAAAACCTTTTTGATACTGCACATACAGGGGAGATTACTTCTTATGAAAAATATATTGAAGGTCTTAAAATATCAGGTTTGCTTTAATATTATTTATAGGGTTAATTGTTACTGTTCACAATAGAGGGGGATTACAAATGCTAACTACAAAAAAATTTTTTCTTATTATTTTTTTTATAACATTTTTTTTAGAATTTTCATCAATATCAGAAGGTGCAATTATTAAAAAAGAAGTTACCAATATTCTTTATGTAGTAGAAAGATATGGAGCTGGGGCAAATCCTTCAGTAAAATGGAAACTAAGCAAAAATCTTCTTACTGAGGATATCTCTCCACTTTATACTATTGGCACTAATGATATTAATCAAAATAGTTTCCCAAATGCAAAAGAAGCATTAAAAACAGTAAATGATAATATCACTCCAAATCTTAGTTCTTATGTTAGTTCTATTGCCAGATATTTAAAAGATAATAAAATCACATATGCTAAAGTTGACTGGATTTATTCTTTTTATGACCAAGCAGATAATAATACTTTAAAAGGAGTTTATTTGCCTTTATTAATTTACTCTGATGGTAAACTTAGAAATTTAGGGGCAAGAATTATTACCATTGAACCCAAAATTTTGTATTATGTTTATAAATCAAAAGCAACACAAAATGTGCCACCAGAATTTGGTTATCCTGATGGAGGAATATTATATAAGCGTATTTTAGATTTAAATTTTTCATTTATATCTGAAACTCAAGTAGATACAGGTGGGCGATATGACCCTCCTATAGTACCAGAATGTGAAACTGAAACTGATCCTGACGAAGGGATAAAGTTACTTATACAAGAAGTTATTAAACCTGAAATTGAACAGCATTCCAATATGATAGCTATTTTAGATTATTCAAGACCTGTAAAACCTCAAGATGAATGTAATGAAGAAGGTGATTGCGAAGCTAAGATATATGTAAATTCTTTTTCAAGAACATTTACTATAGATAATTGTCATGGAATAAACTTTTATAACAACACAGGAGAAATTATTTATAATCTTGAATATACTACCGAAAGATATTCTATTGAAAGAGATGGTAACTTTACAATGACTTCTCAATCAACAGGATATGATATAAAAACTCAAAGCTATGGTAAAACTGTTACGATTTCTGATAGTTCTATTGATAATTCTTTAATAATTGATCCATTTAAAACTAATAAATTATATGATTATCATAGTGATAGTGATCCAACTGTTTCATGTAATAGTAACTATGTAAATAATCTTTCTTGCGATAAATATATGTATAGTGGTAGTTATTGTGCACAAGCACCTGTAATAACAATAGTATGTAATTGGGTGTCAATTTGCGATGAACTTTGCTCAAATTCAAACCAATGTTGCAAATCTCATCAGGAATGTGTTTGCCAATAACAATAAAAAATAAAAATAGGAGGGCTTAATGCTTAAAAAAGTTTTGTTATCATTTTTTGCCTTAATGTTAGTTTTTGTTACTTCATCATGGGGAGTTGCTAAAAAAGTTCATCTTCTTTCTCCTGAAGAAGTTAAGCAAAAAGTTAAAGAATTAAGTAACAATGAAGTTACATTTATAAAACAAGTTAAGACGAATGATTCTAATTGGTATGCTTATCTTTACCATGTGAAAATGGGCAATGTAAAACAACCATTTATAATATTTGTATCTACGGATGGCGATATTGTTTTTGGGAGAGTTTTTACAAAAAAAGGAGCTGTTATGCCTACTTTATCACAAGAAGATATGATGCCTAAATTTGAAAATGTTGATGTTTCTAAATTTTCTCAGCAAGATAGAATGGTAATTAATCCACAGGGCAAACATACAATGTTTATGTTTTATTCTCCTGAATGCCCTCATTGTAAAAAAGCAATGAGTGAACTGGCAAATTATCATGGAGAATACAAAATTATTGTTAAATTTATGGTACCACCTGAAATGACAGCATCTGCAAAAACTGATCTTAGTGAATATTTACAGAAACAAAAAGGAATAAGCAAAGAAGAAGCAGACAAACTTGCAGTCAAAATGATACAAGAAGATTTTAACGATGGGCTTCATGCGGGTGTTATGGGTACTCCAATGTTTTTTGATGAAAAAGGAAAATATTATCCTATGGTACCAGATATTCAACCTAAACAATAGTGGGGGAAAATGTTTAAGAAAATAATTAAATTTTTTCTAATATTTTTTATTGTTATACACTTTAAAGCAAGTATAGCAAATGCTGCTAGCATATACAATATATTTACGTTGCCTACGATTCTTGATGTTCCACAATGCCTACAATATCAATGTTACCCGTTTAGTTGCGAATGTTGCAAATATGGTATATGTATTCCGGGAGACAGAATTTGTCATAATGTTCCAAGAGCTTTTATTGAAACACCAAGAAAAAGTTTCACTTCTTTGGTAAGCCCCTTTGATGAAATGATACAAGCTCTTCAGCTTTCGTCGGGGATACAACAAAGTGGTGGAGCAGAAGGGATAGGTAAACAGGAAAATTTACATTTTTATGAGTCACATATGTTTGTTGTTCCTACATTTTGGTATTTAAAATCGATACTGCCTATATCAAGATTATGTTTTTGGGAAGAAGGATTTACTGTTGAACTTAATTACGTTTCAGAGATAGATGCGGTTAACTGGCGAACCGGGCTAATTGATTATTTAATGCCACAATTTTGGGCTGGTAGCATTGCAAATGTACTTCAAATATGCCCTCTAAGCGCAACAGTTTTGCCAATGGGGAATTTTTTTGGTATTTGTATGGGCACTTGGGGGGTAACTTATCCCAGAGTTGGTTTCTCTGCCGTTAATTCTCCTGCGGTTGCAAGTGCTATTGCAGCATGGAGAACGACCAGAGTAGTATCTTTTCCTATAGGAAGGGTTGTGTTGTTACCAAAAATTTTAGGGACTGATATAAGATTGCAGCTTGGTTATCCATTTTTTGCAAAACCTCTTAACTGTTTTCCTGCAGGAACTTCACAAGCTCTTTGGGATAATTTTACCACTCCTCCTCCTGGAATAGATGGATATATATGGGTAATATGGGAGAGGATATGTTGTTGCCACTGTCCAGCAACAGGATGTATAGGGCCAGATTAATTATTTTATTTATAATTTTTATATTTTTATTTTTTGGTATATCCAGTGCGGATTTGCTCCAGAAAACCAAAAAGGATATTTTATCTTCGCAAAAAGCTAAACCAGAAATAAAAAATAATAAGGATTTATTTAATAAATCATCACAGGGGCAAACAACAAATAATCAACCATATTATAACCAGTATAATCAAAATAATCAGAACAATCAGTATAATCAGGGCAATCAGGCATCTATTCAACTTCATGTATGGGTTGGCCCGTGTGATATTATCACAGATGTTTTAAATTTGGTTAATTCATTTAAGGAAAAATATAAAGAAGTTGAAGTTCATTATTATATGGTTCCAGTTAAAAACAGTATTGATGTAAAAAAAATTGCTGATAAACTATCATCTTTAAGTTTTGAAATTGATAGAGAAATTCCTAAAAAAGTTCCATATTTTGTATTTAAAGACAAAACAAAATCATTTAAAGTAACAGGACTTATTGATATTGAATATATGTATAGAGAATTTAAAGAAAGCTCTAAAGACATTGAAAAGGGGATAGAAGGGAGATATTGTGAAACAGTAATACCTGAAGTAAAGGTAGAAAGACCATCAATTGATAGTAATCAAATAAAACAAATTCAAAAGAAAATAAAAGAAGTTTTTCATGCTAATGTTCCTCATGGAAATTTACAAGTACAAAAAATTAAATCAGAAGGTAGTCAATATTTACCATTTAATAAGTTTATTGCTTTTTCTAAAAAAGATTTAGAATGGGCATCTAAAGAATTAAAAAACGGAGCATGGGGTTGTTGTGTGGATTGCGATAAACTTATTCCACAAACACAACCTTGTTCTAAGGAACTGCTTCAAAAGTTAAACATAAAAAGTATCCCTGCGATAATTGAGTTATCTTCATAAAAAAAATTTTTCGTTTTTAATATTATTATAAAAGGGGAAACAGTGATAGCTGTTACAACACCAATGATTGAAGGATTTAAAATTAAAAAATATCTTGGGCTTGTTACGGGAGAAGCTGTAAGTGGAATTATATTTTTTAAAGACTGGGTTGCAAGGATGAAAGATTATTTTGGGGGGAATATTCGCCCCTATGAAGACTCAATAAAAGAAGCCGAGAAAAAAGCAATTCAGAAAATGGTTGAAAGGGCTGAATCAATAGGTGCTAATGCTGTTATAGGAGTAATAACAACACCATTTCCATTTTCTCCAAATGGCAAAGGAACAGTTGTAGGAGTAAGTGTTTTAGGAACAGCAGTTTATGTTGAAGAGGAGGTAAAAAATTGAAAAAAAGCAAAAAAATAAAAAAAGTTAAAAATTTTCTGATAGTATCAGCTATTACATTAACACTAACAAACACTACTTATGCAGACTTGCTTGATGTTTATACCTCATCTGGTAGCACAAGAGAAAGATCTCAGTTAACTTATGAATTTGGGGTAAATAGCCCTGTTTTAAATAAAGATCAATCAGGTGCGCAGAAAATTTTTGATTTAAATGCAGGGATTGATGCTAATAAAGGTAGTTGTTCTATTTTGGGGAATTTAAAGGCTAACATTACTAGTCTTTTTAATTTTGAAAAACTAATACAAGGGCTAACACAAAATATTTCAAATTTCGTATCAGCAGCACCTTATACACTTATATGTTATGCAAGCCAGACACTTTGTGATATAACTAAATTTTTAAGAAATATGGCAAATTTTACTGCACAAATGAATGTTACAAGTTGCCAGGCGTATGAAAAATTAGCATCAGATATTGGTACATCATTGAGGGCAAAAAAAGTTAAAGAATGTGCTATGGAAAAAGCCCAAAGTAGTGATCCTGCGGAATATCAACTATATCTTGCTGAGTGTGAACAAGAAGCTGATATCTTACCAATACAAATTCCTGGGACTTCTGAAATATTACAAGGCAAATTTACCTTAAAAGAACAGATGCAAAAAATATTTACAGATCAACCAGAAATTGCAGAAGTAGTTTCAAAATTACTTGGAGATTTTACAATAGGATATAATGTTGGTATTAAACAATCACAAGCACCACTTTATGGTGAAGATACTATGCTGAGTGAGTATATAGAAAAATATAATAATGCAATATCAGATACTGTTGAAGGGTATATAAATGATGGAAGAGTTCCATCTGACGATGAAATTAAACTTATCAGTATTCCGGGTATGCCATTAACAAAAAACATTATGGATAGAATTTCTTTTATGAATCCTGTAGAAAGAAAAGATTTTTACGAACAATATGCAACTGTGGCAGGTATGTATGCATTAACCATGAAGATTGAAGAAGCGATGAAAGCACTTGAAGTTGCAAAAAACCAAAACCAAGATGAAAACGCAAGAAAGGTTTTAATAGAACAAATCAATGCCTTAAAAGACAAATATGATTTAATCTATAAAAGGTTAACTTTGCAAAAGGATTTTTTAGTCCCAATGATGAAGACAATAATGAGTTATCAACCGCCTGAAGTAACTCCTAATGTGCAGTATCATAATATAGAACCTTTAATACCAAAACCTATTATTCAGCCTAATAAATGAAAAAACTAGTTATAGTTACATTAATAACAACAGTTTTTATAACATTTTTATTACCTTGCAATAGTTTTGCTATTTTTGAGCAGAGCTTTTCCTTGCCGATAGAGGGAGGCTCTATATACGCAAAGATGATAAATTCATATTTTAAAGAATTTGTTGGTAATTCCTTATATCAGG
>Ga0078972_1009352_pt1 | contig 19412 bp, 10 predicted proteins | sample YelNatPaOPGAMG01_FD_67568 | JGI IMG/M metagenome (GOLD analysis project Ga0078972, IMG submission 67568) | Hot spring thermophilic microbial communities from Obsidian Pool, Yellowstone National Park, USA - OP-RAMG-01 (SPADES assembly) (version 2) | ecosystem: Environmental > Aquatic > Thermal...
CGCGTCGGTTGTGGCACTCGTACAGCCGAAGGACCGTTGCGTCTTCCTTCTCAGCACGCTTCACGGTTTCCAATACGACATTATGTGCGTCTACAGAAATGAAAGAGTGCACTTTCGGCAAATCTCCTCTTGAGCTCCCACATATTCGCGACCGCAACGGCACGTTCAGCTCGTATGCGCGGCGTACCGTTTCCGCCTGAATGTAATCGCCTACGTGTGGCATCAAGGAGTAGGTGAAAACATGCTCACCCATATCGGCCATCTCGTCGGGATCCTTCGGCGAGCGCAGAAGCGTAAGCCGCATTACGTTATGCTTCGTGTGGTGTCCGTATTTGCAATCGTTCATCAGGCTCACCCCGAACCCCTCTTCCGAGATATCCGCCCACTTATGTGCACATACTTCGAACCTAGCCAAATCCCAACTGGTATTTGTGTGGGTAGCCCTCTCAACATTTCCGAACTGTATCTCATAGCGTGCTTTGGAAGCGTTAACGTCCACGGGAAATGCAACTTTAAGACACTTGTGGTCTTCGTGCCAATCAACCCAAGTTTCAAAGTCGATCCTCGGAATATCCGCATAGATTCTAATAGTCTGTTTAACCTGAGACTTCCCGAACCGCCGTTGCAAGCCTAAAGCCGCAGATACGGGACCCTTTTCCACGACTTCGCAGCTTTCCAGCTGAGTAATGTCGTCCCACTTCTCCTCATAGAACAAATCGATATCCCAAGCATCAAAATCGTTGGGCTTGTCCTCAAAAAGCTGAAGTAGATTGGCACGCTGACCCTCGGGAACCACTTCGCGACCCGACGCCTTTTCGATTATCGAAGCGATCAAGCCGCTCTTATCCAGTTTTACTCTGAAGAAGCGGTTCTCCAGCAAATCTGGCGAGACCGACAACTGCCCCTGAATCTCTGCCGCCTTTCCACTTATAAGCCTGTAGACCGCATAACCAACGCTGGGCACGTTCGCGGTAAACCAGATCTTTGAGCCGTCTGACTGTGTTGGGACTTCCCTGCCCTCCGGATCGAGGACGGTATAGTCACCCGGGGAAGGCAAATCGACGTAAGCTACATCCCAGCGGTCCCACGACAGGCTGTTTACAACAACAATTGCATCCCCTGGACCAACGGTATCTATGTGTGCGCAAATGCTGTCTGCCGCTGCTTCCGCGACACCCTCTCCAACCGCCATAATCTCCGGATACATACGCTCCGTGTCCTCATAAACAGCTCGAACTGAGCTCCCGGGCAGGACGTCGTGAAATTGGTTGCATAATATCCGCTGCCATTCGCGGTGAAGTTTCTCGTAGGGGTATTGATAACCAAATCCGCTTGCAACAGAGCTGAGCAGCTCCGCATCCCTATATAGAAGCTCCACCTTTCTGTTGACCCTTTTGTTCCTTGCTTGGGTTGTATAGGTTCCTCGGTGAAGTTCCAAATAAAGCTCCCCGATCCACTCCGGCAAATCGGGTGTGCCATCGATCTTGTGGAAGAAATCCGAAACCTTCATTTGGTGACACCTGGGTAGACCCTCCAGGTCCTTAGCGCGCCGCAAGTATTCAAGATGTCGCGGTTCTGGACCTCCGCCGCCGTCTCCCCAGCCGTAGCTCAGAAGCGACCAATCGCAGCGGTCCTTTTCAGCATAGTTGCGCACCTGGGCGCGCAGCTTATTAGGATCGGGATAGGCGTTATAATCGCCAGTCGGCGGGAAGTGCGCGAGCACCGTAGTTCCATCGATGCCCTTCCAGTGGAAAGTGTTATACGGAAACTTATTGAACTGGCTCCAACTGATTTTAATCGTGGAGAAGTAGGGGACTCGCGCCTTTTGCAGTATCTGCGGGAGCGCCGCCGAGTAGCCGAAGACATCCGGCAGCCACAGCGCGTCGGTCTCGATCCCGAATTCGTCCTTGAAGAAGTTCTTCGCAACGAGAACCTGCCTCACGAGCGATTCACCGCTGGAGAGGTTGCAGTCCGCCTCTACCCACATGCTTCCCTGCACATCCCACTTACCTGCTTTGAAAGCCTTCTTGATATCATCATAAAGGCCGGGATAATTCTGCTTTGTAAACTCGTAAAGCTGCGCCTGGCTTTGAGTGAAAATATACTCCGGATACTGTTCCATCAGCCGCATTACAGTCGAAAACGTCCGTGAGCACTTGCGCTTGGTCTCGCGATACGGCCAGAGCCATGCCACGTCGATATGTGAATGACCGTGGACCGCAATGTTCGTTGCGCTCGCGTCAGATTTGCACTCCAGCAGCGGCTGGATGATCTTATTCGCCGCGACGGCTGATTTCTTCAGTGATGCCTCATCGGTATATGTATAATCGAATGCGTCGACGCTCTTGTTAAGGAGATAGACGATCTTTGCCCGGCGGGCGCTGTCGTGCGGAAGCTGCTCCGCAAGCAGGTGGAGGATTTCGAGGTTGAACCAGTATTCCTGCACCTCCGGGTTGCGAGTGCCAATTTCAGCCTTGGAAAACTGAACCTTGTTAGTCTCTCTCGGGTCCCAGGGCCGTGAGGAAGCGGCGTCTATGACCATCTCCACTTTCTCGCCGCCCTTGGCGTTCTTGAAGAGAAGCACTTCTTCATGATTGCGGTCGATTCCCTGGAATGGCTTGCCGTCGATGAACGCGCAGCTCTCTCCACCAAAATTGAAGTAAGCCGCTACTTCTTTACCCTTCCATTCAGCAGGTACATCGATGGTGATTTTGAACCACCCGTTGCATCCACCGCCCCATTGCTCTCCGACTTTGATCGGCTTAAAATCTTTTGCCTTCATGGCGTCTTCGTAGCGTTCATATTTCTTAGTCTCGCGGTAGACAATATCAGTGATAGCCGTAAGGTTCGACGCAAAATGGCGTCGAATCTCTTCCTTACGCTTCCCAATCTTCCGCAAGAACAGTTCTTGCTCTCTTTGCTGCATCTAACTCGTCCCTTTGCAAAGGTCCTTTCATCGTATTTGTCCCAATCCTACTTACGCTTGAGATAGGCACATTCCTCTTATATGGATAATTCTCAATGCTCAATATTAAATGCTCAGTATTCTCAGTGCAGTAGCCTGATCTGGATTCTGGTATTTCGGGAATGATGATCTTGGTGTTTCTGGTGTTTCGGAAACTTATTCGCGAAACTAGGGCATGTATCCGGAATTTGTTCTCGAAATACAAATTTGTGGTTGATAAAGTCTTACGTATAGAGGACGATTGCTATCGCCCGCCTACCATGAAGATCACATTGAATTTGTTGAGGAAATGGGTTGAGGAGTTTTCCCGGATCAGCCGGTCGGCGTCCGTGTCTGAAATTACGGCATCGCACATAAATCTATCGCCCGCTCTGCCTATAGCTTTGATCATAAGTGGATTCGAGCCCGCGCGCTGGTTGTTTTTTGCCTGATCCGCGGTGAGAGCATAAGCGACTATCCCATGATCCTGCAGAAAATCATAATCGACGTTCAGCGTGCCCCAGACTTCCGAACCATCCGCGCGCCGTATCTTCGGGCTCATCGCACGCTCCACATCCAGGCCGGAGCAGTCAATTATAACCGAACTGAACGGTCCGATAGCGTTATCCGACACACTCGCTGACTTTCCATCGCCGTGCTTTTCGACATTTACCGATCCGGCGGGGTCGGGGATCGGCTTGTCCTGCTTGATTTTACTTCGCAGCACCGCTGAACCAGGACCGTCGGGCCCATACATCGGCGCTCGCACGGTGACAACCACCATCGCGTCACCGCCCTCTATCTGCTGTTTATCCGACACCACCTCTACATTCGCAACGTAACCCTCTATCGTCTGCCTTAGGGTATCGTCTTTAACGATGTAATCTTTCCCTGTGGTTTTGTAAGATATGGTGGTGCCTTCGACAGCCATCAAGAGGTTCGCGATGGCTTTCATTTTACCGAACCCTTTTGCTTTGAGGTAAGCTCTGCCACGGTTAGGCTCTTCGCTTGTGCTTGGCATTACGCCTTCGCCGGTTGCGTAGTAATATTCGCCGCCCCAGTCTATCTCCGCTGCCTGGAGCTTATCGACGACACCGGATTTAGGCGCCTGGTTTTGCAGCAGATACTGTGCCTTTGCCTGCGAAGCCACAAGCACAAACCCAACCGTGACAACTATTGTAATCCGATTTGCGTATGCAAGCCAGGACATTTTTTTGTTACCTTATTCGACTCCAGCCGCGTCATAGAGCAGTTTCTGGGCCAGCTTGGAGTTCGGATTAGCCCGCCTGAGAGCTCGATATTCGTTCGCAGCCTCATCGTAGAGCCCGAGCGATTCATACATAGCACCGAGCGCAAGGTGCGATCCCGGCAGTTGATTCTTAAGCTTCTGGATGGATGTATAATCCGCCGCGGAGATTATGGCGAACTTTGCGGCCGCCGATTCAGCCCACTCTTCGCTTTCGCTGAATCTCACTCCCACTCGCCATTTATAAACCTGGCCCCTGGCCAGTGGCTTAGCAAGGGTGATACTGGTCTTGTCAGTCGTTTCTTCTGCAACCAGGTTGCCCGAGTCATCGTAGACTCTCACTCGATATGAATCAGCCAGGTCCACTGCCGACCACACAAGCGTCGGTGTATCGTTTATCAATACCTTCGCTATCGGCGAGGCCTGCTTCGGAGCGGTCGGAGGCGCTTCATAGCCGCTGTTATCGTCGCGCATAGCAATCGACGCCATCGCCATCTGCACCGGCTTCACCGGCTTGATCTTCCCTGTCCTGAGCTTCTCATCGATAGCCGCGGCGACGCGAGCCTCGATCGGTGTGCGTGTCGACGCACCATTCTTCGCAAACGCGAGCCCGTTCCCCTGCTTAATCACCCGGTAGTTGCCGTCTTTAAGTACAGCCACTACAACCGGCGCCGCTGGTTTTGGTTTCGAATTTAGCTGCGCTGCCGTCTTAGGTGTGGTCTGTGTCTTATCGGGAGCAGCCGGATTTTGCCTGGGTAGTTCCGGGTTTATCGCCACTACTGGGTTATTGGGCTTTACTGGAGCAGGAGCGTGATTTGCCGCAGGCGGATTTTTAGCCACGTTCGTAACCGGCTGGCTCGCGGGCCCAAAGAAATTGCCTAATATAACGGCAGCCGTAACGGCTCCCGCAGCCGTGAGCGCGACCAGCGCCTTCTTCCAGCCAAGGAACGGGGTTCTCTCTCGCCGAGCCATCATTCCCGGGCGCACCGCGACTTTGCCCCTAAGCTCTGCGTGCGATCTCAGCTCCTGAATTCTGGCGATATCCCTGGCGCAGAGCTCACACATATTCGCGTGGACCTCTATGGCTTTTGCAAGCTTCGGCTCCAGGGTGTGATCGACATATCCGGACAGCTCCTCATATTCCGGGCAGTCCTTCGCGCCGATCAAGGCTGCGCTGAAGTCGGCGCGTGCGCGCATCCGAGCAGGCAGACCGGCAATCGCCGCTTTGCACTCCGAGCACGATCTGATGTGATCGTCCACCGCGAGCAGCCGCTGCGGGTCGAGCTTGCCTTTGAGAAACTGTTCTAACTCTTTTCTGTCTATGCAGTTCATTTTTTGTTTCCTTCGCTATCGCAAGACGCAAGCCGGGGACCATTCTTGCCACGAATGTTTTCGGGAGAATGGTTGAGTATCCTTACTCATCATCCAATGAAAGCGAAGATTTCCTTATTCTTCTACGAATTCGTCCCCAAGCTTTGAACCTTACGCTGGGCACTGCCTTCGCTGGAATGCCCAACTCAGTGGCCGTCTGCGCATCCGGCAGTGGTAACCCATTAATAAGAGACGCAAGCTGCTCGGGATTTATTTCCAATGATTTTGCAACTTCCTTCATTCCGACGGCAGTGCACATCGCCATCACCTGGTCACCGCCTAAACCGTAGAGGAGCGCTTTACGCTGTTTGATGGAAAGCTGCACGAATTCCTTCCAGAACCAATCCACGATATGATTGAACCACTCCGTATCGACGACCTGTTTCTCTACCTCGATATCCGGTGAGATCAACCATTCGACCGGCGCGCCCGCGTCTTCATCCGCATCGGGCTGAGCGTCGATTGAAAGCGGCTCGGCGACGTGCGACTGAGTGATCTCCGTGATGCAGCTTGTAAGCGCATCTACATCAACCGGCGCCTCGCAGAAGTCGAGCACTGCCGCGGCGAGTTCATAGGTCGGGAGTTCTTTAGGGTCACGGTTGTGCAGGAACTTAGTGCGGAATCCCGCGGCATTATCGGTTACCTCTCTGATCCTGGCGGAGCCAGTAGCCGATCTGCCTTCCCAATCCGCGAACCCGCACAGCCTCGCACCCGTATCAGCGCTCTGCCAGAGAGCGAAGCCTTCCACGTTCGCTTTGCCTGAAAATATCTCCAGGAGCTCGAGTTTAAGGTTATACCAGGTCGGCCTCTTGCGGCGGATCGCATCGCAGTAGCGATTATGCACCGCGCGCCGAACGAACGCCTCGATATTATCGATCGAGCCTTCCGATTCGCCATTTTTGATAGAGCTGATCTTCGTCCAGATGGCGAGGACGCAGTCTTCCTCGAAATCCTCGAGATCGCTTATCTCACGCTTGGCACAGGACTTGTGAACGAGCGTGCTCACGATATCAGCGAGCGGCTCCCAGTATTTATCCCCCAAGCTCCCTCGCGCGTCTATATATGCGGTTAATAATTGTTGAGCATCCATTGGATACTATGCTACCATTCCGAACGGGGATGAAGCAACTACAACATAAGCTGTTACTTATCGGCTATCATGCATTTGCATTGCATGATAGCCGATAATTGCCTATTCACAACCAGTCATTTACCACGGATTCCCATAAAGCGCGAAACACGCCCAATAGAAGGGGTGAGCGAACTCCTTGCCCTCGATCATCTCTATCTGCGCGCTGCGCAGGGAGTTCGTTCTTGTCTTTCCTCTGCACAGCGTTCGGTAGAAATCACCCATTAGCTTTGATGCGGATGCATCCGATACTTTCCACAACCCGCCAAGCACCGATTTCGCTCCTGCCAGCGAAAATACTTCCGCGGCGCATGACGGGCCTGATGTAATAGGATCGGTGGATGCGGCTGATTCGCACGTCGAGAGCACTACGAGCTGCAGATGCGGGTTCGTTATCGCCGTCACTTCCTCGACCGTTATCTCGCCATCCGAATCTCCGTCGGGCGCGAGCTTAATTACGAACTTCCCCGGGTTTGGGTTTACATTATAATGAGCTGCGATGTGGAGAATGCTGGCCTTATCGCATTCTCTCACGAAGTTCGCCACCGTCGCGCGAGGACCCACATAAGAGACACTGGTAAAGTAGAGCTTTTCCAACAGCGAAGCTTCACTTCTCGCGCCGGGCAAATTGCCTGCCGGGTCCGCGAAGATCGCGAGCCTGTCGGTGCTGGAATCGATACTTCGGCTGTCTTTATTGATCAAATCGCCCAGCATACCTTCGCCAAGGTATCCGACCTCGTAATCCTGGATCAGAAACCTCGGCGGTTCATTAGGACCTGATGTAATAAGTGCATGCATCGGAATCCCTGCGAGTTCGTCGGGAAGCGCGAACATCAGCATCTGGTATGAGCTCAGGTCAGCCGCCAGCGGAGCCAGCAGTTGTTTATACAGCGTCGAGAGTGGTTCCTGGATTTCGAGGAATGCGGGCTCTCGCCAGTCATTGATTCGAGGGATCGGGACTCCCGCGCTCAGGCTCTCCTCGCAGCTCTTGATCGTCTTGCGAAGCTTTGCGGTCAGCGCATCAATGTCTCTGCTCGATACATTGAGTTCCCATATCTTAGAGATCCCGTTTCCACACAAAAAGACGTAAGTGGAAGAGCTGTTCGTCAGATACTCGATAATTAATGTCTTTTTGGGGAGTTCATTGCGGGATTTATAAATTTCCAGCGGGTTTATCCTGAGCGCGTTGTAACGGGTGGGGTGCTGCTCGCGCAGTGTCTGGCATTTCGCCGCGAACTCAGCCCAGTTCTGCGCCAGCAGAGCCTGCCTGTTCGGTGTGTCGAGGATTGTGCCCGGATCTGATTGCCCGCTCGCCAGATCGATCGAAGACGCGAACGCCGCGATATCCGAATTACTCGACTTCTTCAGACGCGCGACCAAATCGCCAACCCATTGATAACGCTTCGCATTCAAAACCAGATCCTTGGCTGAATCCTTGGCCCCGCTGCGGATATATACCGATGTAAGCTCCTCATACAGGTTCTGCATCAGTTTGGTCCGCTCGGGGTTTGTGTTCGGGTCCACGTTCTGCCTCGAATACCGTCCCTCGATATCCTTAAGGCCGGATTCGAGCGTGTCCCGCGCCTCCTGCAGTTTGCCTGCGCCTTCCTGGGCTAAAGCAAGCTTTAACGACACCGCGCTTGCCGCCCACGGATCACCCACCTGCGTATAATACCGCGTGCGCGCTTCCTGGAGGTCGGAGATCGCGTCTTCAAAATGGTTGTGGGTCGCGAGCAGGGTTCCGCGGGTCTCCTGTGCCCATGCCGCTCCGCGCACATTACCGGACTGAGCGATTATTGGAGCAAGCTCGGAGAGAGCGTCGAGCGCGTTATTCAGATCGCCGATATCGATGAGCGCCTGAGCCATGTCTCTGGCTACATCTGCGGCCAGTGCTTTCTTATTTGCCTTGATCGCCAGATTCGTCGCTTCAAACCGAGCCGCGAGCGATTCCTGCGGTTTGTGCTGAAGATCGAGCACTTCCGCAAGTGACCTGAGACACCTGATCTGCTGGTCTACAAGCGCCGAACGTTTATAAACATCCGCCATTTTTTCCCAGAGCGATGCCGATTCGCTGTAGTTTTGCAGGCTCCTCAGCGCCGCTGCGCCCTGTTCGACAGCAAGACCCAGAGTTGTCTGCGAATCGTGCGAAAGAGCTGTCGAATTGGTCAGCGTCACGATTGCGACTTCCGCAGTCCCCGCGGCATCTTTCAGGAACTTATCGCGTCTTGCTGATTCATCAGCGGCTTTAGTCAGTTGATTTGTTGCCGTGTATGTATCTACGAATCCATCGCAGACCTGAGCCTGGAGCAGTAGATCATCGGTGAGAGCGCAGGCTTTACGCGCCGCCTGCAGGAGTTCTAGAGCCTTGTTAGTATTGCCCTGGCCTTTGTAAACATCCGCCACCTTTATCAGATTTCGGATGAGGTTGGTGTATGACTTGGTCATATTCGCCGCGGCCCTGAGCTGATCAAGCCCACTGGTCATGAGCTGCAGCGCTTTTTCCGGATCATTAGCCGCGCTCTGTGCTTCGCCCGCCTTCATGTATTCCTGTCCCGCCATCGCTCTGTATCGACTCACACCCGAGTTCTGCTTTGCGAGCTGCAGCCACTGCCGGGCTGCCAGGCTGTAGTTTTCAGTTGCAGCCGTATAGCGGCTCATATCGGTGCACAGCGCGCCGTAGTCATCTGAAAGAATAGCGGCTGATTCGTCACAATCATAAGCCGAGAATATCGCAACGGCGTGGCTGTAGCAGTCCTCCGCCTGCACGTAGCGAGCCATATCGTAGAAGTAATGATCACCGAGCAGCGTTCGGACGAGCGCTTCCGACAGCTCGAGCCGGAGCTTCTGGCAGATATCGAGCGCGGTGGTAAGCGCGGTAACCGCCTGAATAGGCGACGATTCTCTGAACTCCCCCGCTATCCCGTATTGCCGGTTGAACTCGGTGAGCTGCTGCACACGCGGATCGTCTTTCGGTGGCAGAACCGCATGGACGGTGTTGTCTTTTGATATGGAGAAAGAGCCCAGAGCCCAATTGATGACTTTATCATTGAGCTCGCTTGCAAGCGAAGGAATGATCTCGTCTATTCCTTTCACATCTATAGGCATTGTGGATGAACGCGCTGCCCACCGGTAAACGATGAGATCGAGCGCGAGTTCGGAGAATGCGCTTTGATTTGCTTTGACGCGAGCCTGAGCGCGGGTGGGGGAGGAAATCAGGTCGGCGAGTATACGTGTCTTGTCCGAGGTGTCACAGCGGGCAGGCGAGATGGCGAGTAGTATTGTCATCAGGAGGATTGCTATGAAGGTTGTTGATCTGTTAACCAACAATATCCGCCTCTACGCTCGGGCTTATGGGGTCTTACACAGATTTTATCATACAGACGGATATTATTGCCACTGTGTAACGCATCCTGCCCTCGAAACAAGCTCAGCCCACCTGTATCTACCTGGTAATAATGCTAGTAGACAGCCTGTAATTCCTGTGATAACCTGAGGATAGCGATATAACCGGGCATCTCAAGCTACACTCTATTCGGCATGGGACAGGGGGGGACAAATGCCGAACGAATGCCTATTCCGCTGTCTTTGCTTCGCGATCGGCAATTGCTGTTCCCCCGCATTACATGGGAGGCATTTATATAATGAAAAGGACCGGACTCCTGGCGCAGTGTGTAAGGTTACTTTTTGCCACAGCCCTTATCGCACTCATTTCCGCATGCACAGCATCGGCTAACGAATACCGGGCGTTTTGGGTGAACGCCTGGGACAATGGCTTTCTCAATCAAAGCCAGGTAGAACAGCTCCTTGGCAAGAAAGGCGATCCCAATTCGCTGGGCGATGTTCGCAACGCCAACTGCAACGCTGTCTTCGTGCAGGTCAGGCGCAGAGCCGACACTTGTTATCCATCAGGCGCGGGTGAGCCTTACTTCTCGGGCTCTCCTTATCTTTCCCCGACCAATTTCAACGCCCTGCAGGCGATGATCGATGCTGCCCACGATACCACCGGCGGTAAGAAACGTATAGAAGTCCACTGCTGGATAGTCCCCTTCGCCACTGCGGGCAGCGGCATGGTGTCACCATATTATTATCAACACAACAATCCCGCCGATCCCAATAACTACTGGGTCACTCTCGATGATGCCGGCAATGAGACCAGCGATAAAGCGTTCGACCCAGGGCATCCGAAGTGCGAGCAGCACATAGTCGATGTCGCTATGGACCTTGTCAAAAACTTCGATATTGACGGCATCCACTACGATTATATCCGCTTCACAGGCAGCAACCAGGGTTATAATCCTACCAGCGTAGCCCGTTATAATACCCGTTATGGCCTGACCGGTAAGCCGCTGGCAACCGACGAGCAGTTCAGGCAGTGGCGGCGAGATCAGGTGACCGCTGTGGTCCGTAAAGTTTATGCTGAGATACAGGCTGTGAAGCCGTGGGTGAAGCAGTCCGGCTCATTCGTCACGTGGAACCCTTCTCCGACATCTTCTACAAGAGCCGCGTTTCAGGCTACACGACCATACTACGATGTCTATTCCGACTGGGACAGCTGGATGCAGGAAGGCATCGTGGATATGGCTGTTCCGATGACCTATTACAACCAGGCATCCCTGCCGAGTGATTATCAGCGATGGATCAACTTCGAGAAAGATCGCAAGTTCAACAGGCTGATGGTCATAGGGCCAGGCATCTACCTCAACTCTCTCTCGAATGCCATCTTGCAGCTTCAAATGACCCGCACCCCATCACCCGCGGGCAACTATGCTGACGGTTTCTCGGGGTACGATTACCAGCTCCCCTATGCCAGTGGATCGTGGTCGGGATTTACTCCTACGTTCGTCTCTCAGGTCTGCCCGACCTGGGATGATGTTCCCGATATGCCCTGGAAGAGCCATCCGACCAAGGGGCATATCAGCGGGACCGTTACTTATAACGATAGCGGAGCGTGGGCTGATGGAGCGACCGTTGCGATCGATGGCCCAGAGAAGCGAACTATGACCTGCGACGGCACCGGTTTCTATGCATTTATCGATCTCACTCCCGGCACTTACACCGTCACTGCTTCCAAGTCCGGTTATCCTTCGATGCAGAAAACCATCACTGTGGCGGTCGGGGCGGTCACCGGCAATATGTATGTTACCGATATGGCGCTCGGCGGCATCTCAGCTCCGGTTATATCGAACGTTATGGCAAGCAATGTCACGAACAACGGAGCTACCATTCAGTGGAGCACCGATCAGGATTCCACCTCGCAGGTCGAATATGGATTAACCGATAGTTACGGCATATCTACACCAATCAATAACACACCGGCTGCTTCGCATGCAGTCACGCTCGCTGGGCTCACGCCCAACACACTCTATCACTACCATGTGATCTCCACCAGCCCAAATGGTACCGGCGTGTCCGCTGACTACACATTCACCACTGCGGGACCGCCGTCGGTTACTCCGCCGCAGGTGACCAATATTACTTCCAGTTCCGCTACGATCACATGGAACTGCGGTACGGCAGCGGATGGGATGGTTTATTATGGCACGACCGCATCCTATGGCAGCCAGGCTTCTGATAATACGGTGGGAGCAGCTCACAGCGTTTCACTTATGAACCTCAACCCGGGTACGATCTATCACTTCCAGTGCGTTTCAACGAATGCCTACGGAATCTCGCAATCCGGTGATCTCACATTCACGACTTCCATCGCTCCGGTAGAGACCGTCATCGATAACACCGACCCAGGCTGGAGCAATACATCCAACAGTGGCAGCTGGACTACGGGAACGTTATCCAATGTGCTCAAAATCGGCACGAACTACCTCTATGCAAGCGGTGATGGTTCTCTTACCGAGAGCAGCACGACCCACAAGTGCCGCTGGACGCCGAACCTTGGCGTAACCGGGTATTATGATGTCTATGTCTACTATCAGATCGGTTCGAACCGCAATTCTTCCGCGCCTTACACCGTCCACTACTACGGTGGCCAGGTGACGAGCATTCAGAACCAATACTCGACTACCGCGACCGGCGGATGGTCCCTGATAGGGGCGAACCTGCCGTTTATGGCGGGTAGTACTGGTTATGTTGAGCTGACTACGCTCTCGACCGATACGCGCCTGGTTAGCGCCGATGCTGCTAAATTTGTATTGAAAAGCACCACCGATCTGACGCCGCCTGTTATGACCAGTATAACCGACGACAAGTATACGACCTCCACTACCAGCCTTAACGGCAGATGGAGTGGTTCGGATGCCGAATCGGGCATCAAGCGCTATGAATGCGCGGTCGGCACGACACTGGGTGCGACCGATGTGAAGGGCTGGACGAGTATGGGCACCGCGACATCGGGCACGATAGATGGGCTGTCGCTGAAGATCGGCAGCACTTACTTTATCTCCGCGCGCGCAGTGAACGGTTCCGATCTCGTATCCGCTTCGGTGAGTTCAACCGGTGTAAGAGTAGCGCATGCGGCGGCTAGCATCGCCGAGGCGAAGGGCTTCGCCGATGGCGAACCCGTGGGTCTGCCGTTGACCGGAGTAACTGCTGTGTTCCCGACGAAGTTCTACATCGAGGATTTAACCAGGGCGTCCGGTATACGCGTCGAGGCGAGTTCGGCGCTGACTGTCAACCAGTTAGCGCAGGTGTTCGGTGTCTTGGGGATTGCCGATGGCTGCGAGCGCGTCCTGACCAACTGCAAGATAGTACCGGATGAAGACGGACCTGCTATCGCGCCGTTGTTCCTGGGGCAGAAGATGACCGGTGGAAGTGCATTCAACAGTTCTACTCCCGGTATCACCGGTGGGCTCGGGCTTAATAATGTCGGCTTGCTCGTGCGAGTAGCCGGCAAGGTAACCGCAGTCGTATCCGATGGCTTCTATATCGACGATGGCAGCCAATTAACCGATGAGACCGGTAATATAGGAATCAAGGTTTACACCGGCGCCGCAAACTCTGCCGAGGTCGGTAAGTGGGCGGGGGTGGCCGGAGTCGTCTCCTGCCGCTCCGCATCCGGCAAGATCTATCCGATGATCGTGATGAGGGAGAAGAATAACCTTTAAACCATATCGCGTGTCAGGTACGCATCATGCTGAACATGTTTCAGCATCCATACCAGCAATGATTAGCAAAGCGCCTTTGGGGTGCGCCGCGTCCGGCGCTTTTTGATCAGTATTATCGCAAGGATCTGGGATTTAGCCATGCAAAGAATCCCAGATCCTTTTATTTGAACCAGGTATAGCCCACGCTGAAGACGCTGGCGTTAATTCCGACGTTTGGGGTCTTAATGCCGGCGTTGGAGACATGGAAGAACCTATATTCGACCGTAAGCGCTGAGTTTACTCCCGTAGAACGCTGGTATGCAAGCCCGATCTGCTCGGTGAAATTGAGCTTCGTCGCCTGGCCTTGCACGTTGTCCTGAATATACATTCCACCCATGCCATAGCTGAACGAAAACGCGCTGTCCTTCCGCACCCTGAAATAGCGCCGCCGTCCGACCACAGCCGACAGCGCCAGGTTATCCATACCCCAGACCGGTTTACCGCCTGAAATATCTAATGTGGTCTGACGGCGCGGGGTGGTAAAGCGGCCTGATCGAAGGGTGATCTGATCGAAGCCGAAGTGCTCCTTCATCACGCTTGGAATGCGGTGGTTCTCGCCATAACCGGTGAGAATACTGAACTCTCTTTGGTCATGCTCGAAAGAATCGAACCGGACCGCCCAGCCACGAACGGGGAGCCCGGCCGCCATAACTACGAGCGCCATTATGCAAATTTTATATTTTATACTCAATACTGCCCTCTTGCCTTAATTCTCCCTGATACTGTAACCCACCTTCTTTTTATTCAAACATTGACGGTATTGCTTGCTCGCCATTATAATTGGCTGACGGACTAACGAACGAGGATAAACTGCATGCTGGCACAAGTGAAATCCAGTGCGGTTAATGGAATCGACGCCTACACGGTCGAAGTGGAAGTTGATATCGCTCCGGCGATACCGAGTTTCTCGATTGTCGGACTCCCCGATACGGCTGTGCAGGAGTCTAAGGAACGCGTTCGAGCTGCTATTAAAAACAGCGGGTTCGAGTTTCCCTCTCGAAAAATCACCATTAATCTCGCACCGGCGGATGTGCGCAAAGAGGGACCTTCATTCGATCTTCCGATCGCGCTGGGAATCCTTGCCGCGACGGGACAGATAGACACTGAGTTCCTCGAAAACACGATAGTCCTTGGTGAGCTGAGCCTGGATGGTACTGTACGCGGGGTGAGCGGGGTTTTGCCGATTGCGCTGAGCTGCCGTGATACCGAGATCAAAAAGCTCATCGTTCCCGCGCATAACGTCAAGGAGGCCGCAATCGTGAGCGATATGGAGGTATATCCGGTCCACACGCTCACCGAAGTCGTTACCCTCATCAACGAGCCCGACACCATGCTTCCCGCGATTTTCGATGTGACCGCGTTCGAAGCTCTCGATGATCCGAATTATGACGCAGATTTCCTCGATGTGAAGGGTCAGGAGACAGTTAAAAGAGCGCTGGAGGTGGCTGCGGCCGGCGGACATAACCTGCTGATGGTCGGTCCTCCCGGCAGTGGAAAGACCATGCTCGCGCGCAGGATTCCGAGCATCCTTCCTCCGCTCAATATGGAAGAAGCGCTGGAAGTGACCAAGCTCTACAGCGTTTGTGGGCTCCTCAGTCCCAGCCAGGCGCTTATTACACGCAGGGCGTTTCGCGCGCCTCACCATACGATTTCCAACGCGGGCCTTACCGGCGGTGGGAGCTATCCGCGTCCGGGTGAGGTAAGTCTTTCACACCACGGCGTTCTTTTTCTTGATGAATTTCCCGAGTTCAAGCGCGACGTGCTCGAAGTCCTTCGCCAGCCGCTCGAAGATGGGCATGTTACAATCGCCCGCGCTTCGGCTTCGCTCACTTATCCCGCGAACTTCATGCTCGTCGCGGCGATGAACCCTTGTCCGTGCGGGTTCTTTAACGACCACCTTCGCGCCTGCACATGCACTCCTCAGATGATCAGCCGCTACCTGCAGCGCATCTCGGGTCCTCTTCTGGACAGGATCGATATCCACATTGAAGTTCCTCGCCTCAAGCAAGACGAATTAATGAGCAAGACCCCGGGTGAATCCTCCGATAAAATCCGCGCGCGGGTCCGTGCGGCTCGCGACATGCAAAACGCTCGCTTCTCAGGCTCGAAGATTTACTGCAATGCCCAGATGACCTCAAGGCAGATGAAGTTCTGGTGTAAAATGAGCCCGGAAGCCGAGACTATGCTTAAGCAGGCCATCGAACAACTCCGCCTCTCCGCTCGCGCTTACGACCGCATCCTCAAGCTCTCCCGCACCATCGCCGACCTTTCCTGCTCCGAAACCATAGGTATCGAGCATATCGCCGAAGCCGTGCAATACAGGAGTCTGGACAGGAAATATTGGGGGTAATGGCATGATTGGGAACGACGAAGGAATATAAAGCGTATACGTAGAACACATGATGAGATCTTATAGGAGCAAGCGAGAGAATGCACTTTGAAGATATCATTGTTGAAAGCCTTGAGTCTATCGAACCCGCGATAAAAGCGGCGAAAAAGGGCGCGGCAGCGGCGAATGCATCCGGTAAGATGCTGGGCGATGGAGAGATCAGAAACCTCAATAAGAAACTCGCCGAAGCTGAAGAAGAACTTGCTCGAGCCGCGGAAGGAATCCGCGCATTCAGGGAATCTTGGACCGCATCTGACATCTATGATTATTTCGGCTCTGAAGACTATATAAATGAGCTTTTGGGGCTCTTGGAAGAGTCGGGGGTGGATGTCCACAGGGTAGCGGATGTTTTATATGTTTATCCGGCGCTCGTTAGGCTGGACCCAAATTCACAGGCTGCTCGTGTAGATAAAAAGCTGGAATTAAAGATCAGGCCACGAACGCTTGCGGGAAGTCTGAAGAACATTCAAAACCGGCCCAGTAAATTTCCCACGGGAAGGTTCCTCTCATCATTATTCAAAGTTTACAAGGCGCTGGCGTCTCGTAACCTCAAAAGAGGCGAAGAGTGGGTGGGCAAATCGATACTGCTCAGAGATATCTACGAGATGCTCTCAGCCGCTCCGGGGAGCGACTATACCGAGCAGGAATTTGTTCGCGATATATATCTGCTCGACGCATCTGGTGAAGATCTCGAAGTTCGTGGGCATATCGCCGCACTCGAAGCCAGCAGTGGGACTCGAGATGAAAAGAAGACACTATCGATCATCACGCGAGATGGGCAGAAACGGCTTTATAACTCTATTCGTTTCGATCCTATGACGAGGTAAATGCTGATGGAAGCATTGACAGCCGATTGGCTAGAGGTGCTCGATAAATATTATCTGGGCGATTTTATAAGCTCGGGCGGCGCAGCTTTTAAGTTGATCCTGGCGAAGGATGATAACGCTTCGCCGCCGGTCCTGCAGGAAGTCCGTTCGCTGGCTGAGAAGAGAGGTTACATATACGTTCAAGTGTCGGCTGCCGAAACCCGCATCGATAGAATAGACCAGGTCTTTTTTGCCATCGCCAAGCAGATCGACTGGGATGCTCTTATAAGCAGGGATGCCATCAATTTTCTCCGAAGCCTCGATTATGAAATTCCCGATAATGCCACACCGGGCGATACGGCGCTAATAGCCGAAACCAATGGCGCCGAGCAAGATGATCTACTGAGAGATGTCCGCAGGGCTACCAGGCAGTCAATAATCAATGACCGCAGGATGTGCAAGGAGTTCAGAACCGCGATAGCACAGCTTCGCAGCGCGCAGTTCTTCCCCAAAACGGTAACCCCCAGCGATACTGAAACTCTGAGCGGATGGATGCGGGGTGAGAAAGTGAGCGCCGCAGCGCTGAAGGATCTTCGCATCTATTCAAAAATCGGCAGGCATAATGCCAGAGAGATGCTTATCGCGCTGGCTCATTGGCTTGCGACTTCGCTTGGTATGGGGCTGGTGGTCGGGCTCGACCTGAGCGCGCTTATCCTGATACGCCCTCCGGCGCCGGGCGCGCAGCCGTCGTTCTACTATAGCCGGAGTGCCCTGCTGGATGCTTACGAAGTCATTAGGCAGTTCATCGACGAAACTGACGATATCACCCACTGCCTCATCTGCGCGGTGGCTCCGCCTGAGATCGAAACCGACGAGAAAAGGTCGATATTCAAATATTACGCGCTGCAGAGCCGGCTCCTGAGCGAAGTCCGCGACCTCGACCGGCAGGACCTGCTTGCCTCGACGGTTCGCCTCGGGGATAATCGGGTTGAAGGGGCGAGTGGTAATGAATAACGATTTGATCCTTATGGCAAGAAGAGCAATTGAGGCGCTGCGGGCAGGGGTGCCTAACCGCGATACCGTCCGGCAGCTTCCGGTCTTTCAGGGAGATATAACTCAGAAGTTTACGGAAACCCTGTGGGAGGTCCGGCAGGCGTCGATTAATGATGTCGCGCCGAGGTCGATGACTCTGTCAGGGGCGTTCGGCTCGGGGAAAAGTCATCTGCTGGAATACCTGCGGCATGTTGCGATCGAGCATAACTTCGTATGCAGCCATATTGTCATCAGTAAAGAAACGCCCCTCTATGATCCGCTGAAACTGGTGCGATCGGCAATGGAGAGCGCTAAAATCTCCGAATCATCGGGCCGCGCCGTGCCTGAAATCCTGTTCGCGGGTAAATTTGATCAGGAGCACTTCGCGGAGCTTTTCAAATGGGTCTGCGAGCAGCCGGGTTTAGGAGACAGGTTCGCTCCGCTTTTGAAGATAATCGACGACAACCCGAAGGGTGGAGAAGAATTCCTCGACGAGATAGCATGGGAGTGGTCCGGTTATCCGATGAAAGTAAGCTCGATCCGCTCGGCTTTGAAGGAAATCGGCAGGCAGCAGGAATATCGCGTAAAGACGATGCCTCAGCGCGAGCTTGGGATGCATCTCTGGCGGTTCCTGCCTCACATGTTCCGCGCGGCTGGTTACAGCGGGTGGGTCGTGCTGATCGATGAAGTTGAGCTTATGCTGCGTTATAGCAAGCTGCAGCGCGCAAAGTCTTACGCGCAGATGGCAAGGCTATCGGGCATGGCGAAAGATTACAGGATATCCGGGCTTGTTCCCGTTTTCTCTGTGACTGATGATTTCTGGGCTACCGCGGAAAACGAAAAGCGGGATCCTGAGCTTCCTGAGTGGCTCCGCGAGCGCGACAGAGCGGGAGATGCGGAGATTGCCCGTGATGCGGAAACCGGAATGAAGCTTGTGAAACGCCCAAAGGCGCTGCGGCCGGTGCGCGGCGAGGAATTCAGTGAGCTTAAAGAGAGGGTTCGTAATCTGCATTCACAGGCGTTTAGCTGGAATGCACCTCCGATCGGCGAACGCGAGACTCTCTCCTCCCGATCTATAAGGGAGCATATAAAATCCTGGATAATGCAGTGGGATCTGATGCTGCTATATCCCGATTATCGTCCGGAGATAGTGGTCGAAGAGGTCAAACCGGACTATTCCGAGGATGTCGATTTGACGAGCGAGGAAAGCGAGATAGAGAAGGGAAACGGAGACTTACAACCCAAAGATATCGAAATATAATGCCAATACCCTTTGATGATACCGACAACGATTCTTCCGACGCTGCGGGTTACCTCAAGTTTCTCCATCATGCGGCCAAGAATATCTGGCTCGGAGCTCTATTCGTAATGAATGCTCGCGGCGAGCCTATAGAGTTT
>Ga0078972_1009354_pt1 | contig 19409 bp, 19 predicted proteins | sample YelNatPaOPGAMG01_FD_67568 | JGI IMG/M metagenome (GOLD analysis project Ga0078972, IMG submission 67568) | Hot spring thermophilic microbial communities from Obsidian Pool, Yellowstone National Park, USA - OP-RAMG-01 (SPADES assembly) (version 2) | ecosystem: Environmental > Aquatic > Thermal...
CGAGGATCTGTGCAAGGGGTTTACAAAGTATCGGCTTGGTGGGCTCGTCACCACATGAACTTGTACTGTGGGGAGCAGTGTGCATTCGCGAGCTTTTCCAACCAGTTGGGCGCCCTCAAGGTAGACGATAGTCAAAGGCTCGCAACAGCGTGTGAAGCAGAGCGCTGGGCGCCAAAACAAAAGGAGTGTACGCCCGCTCCGTCGCCACGAGCGTACAAGGAGTACGCACGGCGTTTTGTTACGATACTTGTAGATGAGTTCCGAACTTCATACATACACTATGAGTTGGGGTGTCCGCTCCAGAGGGACGAGATGGAAAAATGCCATCGAGGCTCTGAGGATATGGAAAAGTACGGACCGCTGACGGAAGAGCGAATGGAAAGGAGGGCGAAAGTTCGAGGACTAGTCGCATTCGTAAGTAGAAACAGTGGCGAGAAAGGTGTGGAGTGTGCGAACCGAGACTTTAATGCCGCTGTGTATATCAGGAGATGCGCAGTGCCGGGGAAGAGACCCGAGGAGTCGACGAGGGCCAACTTTGTGGGGCACCCCTTCTCCCCCTCCGCCCCGAGGTGAAATTGCACGCGAATAAGTTGAAACCAGCAGTAGGTGGCCAGTCAAGAAAAACGGGCAGGCGTCTGCACGCCGGTGCGTGGACATCCAGCCTACGGCCGGGCGGCGCGCTGCCCGCCACCACTGCACACCAGAAGCGCAGCGTTTGCCGCCTGGAAGAGAGTCGTTGCTGCCGGTGTTCCTCTAGTCGAGTTTAAGAGTTTGGACCGGGCGTTCCTGTAAATCTCGATGAGATTGGGATTTTAAACGGGTGGTCATCACCGCTTATGAGTGCCTTCTTCGCCAAAGTTCGGGGGGCGTTCCAGAACGTAACTTCGTTTGCGGCGGACGCCAGCTATGACGAGGAGCTCAATCGCCTCATTCAGCGCTGCAAGCAGTACAAGGATGTGAACGATATGATTATCAAGCAGGCCAAGCTATACGACACGTCGCTGCGGGACCTTTCGTCCGTGGGACGTGCAGCCGGAGAAACGTACATGTCCATAGCTAGCTTTCGAAGCTTCCCTGGCGGCGCTGTCGCGGGAGAGTCAGACTTGCGGCTGGCGCAGGCGCAAGGTTCGTTTCGAACCAGGAGTATAAGCTCGCTTAGCACGGCGGATGCCAGTGACCGGAGCACAGGAGCGGGATCCTTCTATCTGTACCGGAGCGACGAACGTCGCGTGCTAGCGCAGCTCGGCCGAGCAGAGCGCGCTGCGCACCAGGCACAGGCTGTGTTCGCAGAACGTATTTCGGCCCCGATTATCCTCGAGGGCCGTCAGTTTAAAGAGCGGTACGATGAGTTGCGACGGCTCAAGTCGCTCTACAAACGATGTAAGCGAAGGTACATTCAGGCACAAAGAGCTCTGGCATCGGAGAAAGCGAAGCGGGTTCCTTCTATGGAAGCACAGGTGAAGCTCGTGGCCAAGCTTGCGGAGCACGAGGAAGAGTTCAAACGCGTGACAGAGAAACTGTTCGTTCACGCAAAGGCACTCGAAGATGAACATCACTATTCGGTCATGCAACATGTTTGCGGCTTTCTATTGCACCATTACAACGCACTCGTTATCTCCTTGCGCGCTATCAAGAACGTGATCGCCATCGCAGAGAAACACATTCCGGAGAAAATTCAGCTTGAGAGGCTGGAAAGCCTTGCCATCGAATTACACAAACTCTTGCCGTCAGCGGAAGCATTTGAACACGCTGGATTGGGAGGGACGGACGCCGTACCTAGTTTGCCGGATAGTTCCCAGAGTTCGTCTGCTGGACGTGAGGATGAGTCGGAGCTTCGTCTGCGAATACAGCGCTCGGAAGAACTACTCAGCGTGGCGAATGCCGAGTCTCAGCGGTGGAAGATGCTTTATCTCCAAGCAGAGCGAAAGAATCGCGCACTTTACCTCGAGAATCACCGTCTTAAGAATATGATGCATGGAGTTGATTGCTCCTCTATCCGAGACGACCGACAGTCCACTTCTTCGTTCATGTTCGATGATCAGCGGTTGATGACTGAGGCGCAGGCCCGGCGAGGTCATATCGCCTAGCGAGCATCATGTGCATCATCGTACTAGTCCGGGGCGCGAGCGTGCTTCCAGACGCAGCAGAGGCGCCCGCGACTCCGCTTGTGCAGAAGGACGCCGCGCTGCGCTCCACTTCACCGCGTGAATAGCGATGCGGCCGATTTCCGTTCCTCGGCCATCACCCGGACCTGACATGGCATTACTTGTCCAAGACTGCTTTCATGGACGGGTGCATGTCACCAGGAGTAACGCGTGCTGTGTTTGAGCAGAGAGCAGAGCCTGAGGCAGGTTCCGGGTACTGCGGCAAGTTCGTGACATTGCTCTACTGGAGCGTGTTACAAGCGGTAGAACCGAATCGCCCCTTGTCAATGAAAAGCAAACGCTTTCGGGTTGGGTAACAATCTAGAAATCAGGTACAGGAAAGCTCCATGACCGCGATGCGACCTATATTGGTTCGTTTGCACGCGGTGTCGTATTCGCTGTGGCTCCTCGGGCAGTGCAGTCGTGAGCAGAGCGCAATTTCGCGGACGACACCGGCACATGGAAGCAGTACCCCATTTCCTGGAAATGGAAGCCATAACAAACACGCGAGTCCACCGAAGAACGTCAACACGTTCTCACTCCATGCAGATGTCAACATCGGATTCTCCCACACAAAGCGGACCTCGCGCTTTCGTTCGCTCTACGGTGTGTTTCGGGATGAGAAAGGGAATGGAGGCTGAAGGGCGTCCCAGAAACGCGCGCTCTCTTCTGACGAGGTCTCACGGTACCTTGAGCACCGGAGACAGCTACGACTGCAGTCTTGAACCAAAACCGAGAGAGCACTGTTACGTCGAGAGTGTCCGCATGAGAGATGCGGCCTTGTAGTACGATCGGTTTGGTTTCAGTCAAAGAACTACTCCTACAAAGAGCTATCGAGTACCGAATAGTGTAAAGATTCAGATGAGAACTCTAGATACCCGCCTTTGTTTTCCTCCGGCTGTTGTCGACTGAGCAACCAGATTTGAAGCGTGAAACCACGCGTGCGGTGAGCCATCGAGTACCGACTGGGTGCAAAGGTTCAGATGAGAACTCGAGATCGACCCCTTGATTTTCTCTAGTTATCGAGCAGGGAGCGAGCGCTTCTATGAAATGACAGTGAAAATGTCCGGGCGCACTCTCTGAACCAACAGGCATGCTGCTTTGGACGCAAGTCTGCTATGCTCGGGGCGGAGTGGAAATCTGAGCGTTCGCGGAAGTGGCGAGGTTCACACCTCGATCGACCGCTTGAGCGGTGTTTCTGGATTACGCAGCTAGCTTCATCGACGCTGAACCAGAAACGATTGAGACCAGACGGGGCTGGCTCGGAGTGCCGTTCACGCATTCGCAGGGAAACTGTTTTGGAAATCGAGTGTGTTCTAGTGCTTGTCCCGGTTTTCCTCTCGCACCGGATGATCAGAAAAACGGCGGACAGTTAGCCGCTGTGCTCCTGGCACCTGAATTTCACGTGACCCATCCGGGTCTATGAAAGCGTGCCCAACTCGGGTACTCGCGATCCTCCCATGCTGAGTACAGAGACGCGTATGCGCAGCTCATACGCGAACACGTCTGTTTGTGCCGACGTATTTTCCCACATTTCCGCAAACATCTGCCTTCAACACGGAATGCGCGTGCGCACTATCAAACACCTTTTTTCGAGGCTCGAAACACAGATCAAATGTCGCCGCCTTTCACGCAGTCTTACGACGACCTCGTGGTTTCGTTCCTACTTTCGTTCGAACTGTCACGACAGGAATTTTACAATGGAAAAGATCCTATTTCCACAAAGAAGCGTTCCAAAGAGATGCTCATAGGGTTCCGGCTTTGAACATTCCGTGAAATGGGCCAGCGGATACCTCATGGAGTTCGACGCTCTCGGCAAAATCCCGAGACATTCGCAAGCTCCGCAGCGGAGCGACACTGGTGAATTCGCTCCGCATCGCATTGCTGGACCTTGAGGATGACTCCATGAAACGCTGTGGTTGTCTCCATGGAGGCTCAGGCGTAGGAACTTTTGTTCTTTACGTGCCATCCTGCCCAATGAAGACACCACCAAAGATGTTCTGCGCTTCGCCCGCAGGAGCTGCGTGTATTCGTCAGCGCGCGACTCGCGCCCACTCGTCTCGCTTTCGATCGCTCGTTCAAGTAGTACGTACAACGGTTGCTTACTGAACGTTTTGAGTATGGCGAGCACTTCGACCATGTCAGGCAGCCGACGGAAGGAATTTACTGATGAGGATCGGGAGGAGTTCCAGGAAGCATTCAACCTGTTCGATCGCGACGGTGATGGCCTTATCTCAGCGAGCGAGCTTGGCTCAGTGCTTCGCTCGCTCGGACAGACTCCAACTGAGGCTGAGATCCAGGCTCTCATAGCCGAGGCGGACTCGGATGGTAAAGGTAAGTGTCAGGGTACAAGAGCGGTCTTCAAAGCAGACGGGATTTATTGACGCGTGTACGAGAAACCTTGCTTTTTTCCGTCAAGCAGAAACTAACCAAGGGGCCTGGTGGAGTTCAAAAAACCCATGTATTCGTCCCTATGAACTGCAGGTTCTGTAAACTTTGAAGAGTTCCTCGCGCTAATGACACAGCACGCGAAGGATCCAGCTGAGACTGAGGAGGCACTGAGACAAGCGTTTCGTGTGTTCGACCGCGACGGGGACGGCACCATCAGCACCAGTGACTTGCGCTACTTTATGGTTACTTTAGGTGAAAAACTCTCCGAGGACGAGGCCGATGAAATGATCCGTATGCTCGATGAAGACGGCGATGGTCGCGTCCAATGGGAAGATTTTGCTCGGCTGCTTAAAAGCAGTGTCAATACTCAGTAATACCGAATCACGGAACACCATTATCGTACCCCAACTGCACATGAAAAGCCTTCCCTGTGTATGTGAAGCGCACGAATCATGCTGGATTGCTGCCGCGTGTCACACTAGTGCCATATCTCTTGGAAACGGATTCTTTCCATCGACATTCTTCAACGTTTCAGCACAACGCATGCACTGAGAACTAAACGATGCCCTCGCATGTTTGCCAGAAACAAAACTGCTAGAGGCTTCTGGTGCACGAGACATTTCCGGATTTCGACCGAGGCGCTCGACTCTCGGTGCGGGAGTGCTTGTGTGCATTGTTGCGGGTGGAATCACGAAATCGTTGGCCGCTCACCTTTGACTGCGCCGCCATCGTACGAGCGGTCATCTTAATCTGCACCATCTCGTGCATCCGGCTCTGCTTCATACTCTTCGTCTCTGCCAGTTTCAACGCGCACCAGTGCTCGTGATGCATCTATGTCGTCCTGAACGCATCGATCGGAGTCGAACACGACCGATGCCTGGTCTCGTTGTACGACCTCGTCGAGTGAGCAGGAATGTCGCGATTGCGCGCTGTGGAACGTCTAGCGCCACAGAGCACCAAAGAAACGACACGACTTGCAGTCATTTCATATTCCAGCTCATAAAAATGAATCGGGGAATGCACGTTTCTTGCGTTCGCTGGACGGCAACCGCTGGCGGCCCCAGCGCGAGTCATTCGAAGACTCACGTGCTCGCCAAGCGCACAAAGCATTCCGCTTTGCTCACTATGGTGACCAGAGCAACGAGACTGGTTTTGACGCGGTCATCCCAGTTGTTCGTATGCTTCCTGAGGTGCATCATGCCTGGCACCGGGTCCAACCTAGCTTTCGAAAAGTTGAACGGATGCGTTCGCTTTCCGTTCGCGTTCTTCGACTGCGTCCTCTTGATTTAACGGGACGGCGACAGCCACGAAGCCCTTGAAACCGTGATAAACGTTTATGACGACTTTTTTCTCTTTATATACCTTGAACGGCTGAAAATGAGTCTCGTTACCCGACACAGGCTTGGGTTTCAAAACAAAAGCTGGTTGATATTCTCCATCGTCCTTCATCAGCTCTATGAGCCTCTGTCCATTCCGTCCCTGTAAACGGGGAATCTTCAGCAATATCCGCCAGTGCTCGTCGCAAACTTTTGCCCATGCTTTGTACTTGCTCACGAAGGACAACTCTTTCTTCTTCTCCTCTACTTGACCTGTTGGCATGCATGTGGTCACTATGCCCTATACCAGTCTTTTCTTCCAAGGGATCTAGACGCGCGAGGTGGATGCCATGACAGGAACTTGCCCAACTTATTTATGTAAGAGTCGACTACACTTCAAGTACCTTTGGGCACCGTCTCCTCCATGAGCAAGCCCATGTAAAGGAGCCGTCGCTCTGCTCCATCCAGCGGACGAGCAGAGAAGCAATAGTCATCCGGGGCTGGTTTGAGTTCGAGAACGACTGGTTGGAGAACAGATTCACATATACGAGACAAGCAACTATTGATTCTTATGTGTGGAAGTGACTTATGGAAACGGAGACGACGCCTTCGACAGACTGAACCATTCGAACGGGTTGGTAAGCAGAGCAACTCAACGCCGATTTCAACCGCGTGTTCCTCGACTGCTTCTGAGTGACGGATAGCGGCTCTGTCCAAGAGCAGGACAAGGGAATTGCCGAACGAGATGCTCCAAGCATTGCGTCCACGAAGCATGGGGTTTCAATGACCCTGTCCGTTTTACGAGCCGTTGGCGACTCTACAAATGAATACCTATACGCGTTACGAATCTCGGAATGCTCGATTGTCTCTTCTCTATGACCAGTGATTTGCCCTTCTTGGAGATGCCATATACACGTCCACTATTCTTCCTGAATAGGGTCTCACCGAATGAGACGAATACCCGCCTCTCGTGTAGTGAGCGTTCGTATTCCAGTGCGAGATCGATCGGGTGTGTGTTGTGAGGCACGCGACGGTCTCGCCTAGAAGTGTGCGTTCCTCTATGTGCGTCCGTGTTTCTTCGTCACCGTTCGTATCAGCAGTATGGAAAGTTCATGTTGCGTGGGTTGTTTGATAGCCTTTCATGGACGACATAGAGGGTGGAAAAGATTGACGGGGCTAGGTTCGAGCTGATAGCGTTTGATCGACTTTGGTCTGGACGCACAACGTTCCGAATATTGTCTACGAGACGGGTGATTCGTCCACTTGCTGACCGTTGAATGACTGACTCAAAGTATGGTCGTTCTTCGCAGACTAAAATTCACAGCATCAAATCTTTCCGTGATGTTTCTCCAACCCACAAAACGCAGTATGTTTGAGTACCTATGGAGCAAACAACCAAAAGGCAAAACAGTGCGTGCTGGTGCATGTGTGCCGAAAAATTCACTGCTCAGCCTGATACTGCGCTCTCGGCCAGGCACACGGACTGCAGCGCTCGATGACTCCGGCCTTTGGAAGACGATGCGTATCACATGCAGACGACGCTGAGCATTTCGCGAACTGCTGCCTGCATGGGTCCTTTTCTAGTGGAACAGTTCATTTTCGAGCATGGCGAATATAGCAGTTTTCTCTCTGAAAAAGTATCATGGCTTTTATGTCTATGATACAGCGGAACTGACCGACATCTGCGTTGCGGCTTAAATAAAACTGATTCTACGCTACTGTTGTTCCTGAAAAAGGCAACGCTACACCTACCTGCATTTTTTGTTTTCTTAGCGCCCGTGCGCGCCTGTATCCTCCATCTGAGCAACTGAGGCGGCGACCCTGTCCCGCGCGCGCAGGACTCGCCCGGTCTTACTCTAGAGCAGTTGCGCTTTCCAGTGCTACCACAAAAGCAGCACAACGGAGCGAAGGACAGCTGGCCGCTCTTCATTCTCTTATGCTACAACTCCTTCGTCCTCTCGATCGATTCGGATGCCGTGAGTCGGAAAATCAATTTGCAAATTCGTTGCCCGAGGGCGCCGCAAACTCTGCCCCTCGAGTGAGTCGAACACCGATGCTGTGAAACGTTACGTCCTCAACCGTTCTCCGTGGGCTTGCGCGCGGTTCGAACCAGCGTCTGGCGCGTTTGCTCGCGATGCCCGTTCTCCAGTAGGGCCAGCATTGGAAGACGCCACGACTAGACGGGCTCCAGACTCAAGCTTCTTGAGCGCTTACATAAAGCCAGCGTGCACAGAGGCTCCGAGAAGCGTTGGCATCTCTCCATGGCGTTTGCGACGACGCATCCGGCCGTGCAGTAAGCGCCTGCGATCGTTCGGCGCATGGAGCATCTCCGGATTCATCATGCCAAGTTTCGAAGTCGAATGCTGCGCTGGATATCCCGAAGCGTCGAAGCATCCGTGGACTGACTGAGGCCTCTTCTCTTCCTCTTGAGATCGTCCACGAATACTGAACAGTATAGTTGTATCCGTCATTCCAACTAAGTCATGAGATGGATATTGCGCACCAGGAAAATAAGGGAAAAGTGCTCGTGGTCTACGCAACCAGCATACTGGAGTTGGGGTGCAGACGAAGCCCGCGGGCAGTATCTTTACAAACAGCACGGCGAACCAGCGACATCCTTCCGAACGAATGAGCGCGGGTGCTTGTACACCACGGCGATGTTGAACGCTCTGCGCCCTGTTACAGACCCGCACCTGTTTCATGGAAGAGTACCTGGATCATACTCCTACTCACGCATGATTTTACGTATGTAGGATGTAGCCTCATTTACACGAACAACGGGATACCGACTACGCGATGATTATCTACATTTAGGAAAACCTTCCGCAGTTCGCACGAGATCTCCGAGGTCCACCTGCAACCAACATCCGCACCCCCATTCGAAGATCATAGCAGAATCAAGCTACCCTCCGGGTGTCGAGCTTGCCATAACCATCCTATAGGCTTTAATCTCAATTGTATTCCATCTCCAGGTGAATGGAATCCGACGCTTTTTCGCGGTTTCTAGCAGAAGTGTTCGACGTGCGTCTATGATCAAAGAAAAAACTCCACGAGAGAGGCAAGGACATGGAAGCCGGGCATCATGGGAGGCCTTGATCGCCAGCTGCCGGACAAGGAAAGAGACATGCCCTTCTTGCCGACTATCGAGCGAAGAAGAGCAAGTAACGAAGAAGCACAGGGCAGGCAGGAATGCGTCTGCTGTTCATCGCGAAACAGCGTTCGATTACGCGCTCCCTGGGGTGGAACACAATTGGGGTGAAAGGTGGGAAAGCGCGACGTGTCGGTACGTTTCCGATAGCGGCGGCGGTGCGGTAACGACGTGCCGCTGTGCGATGTACACGTGTACACGTCGCGAAACGGCTATCGTTTCCGTTCCGGGCGCGCGAAACAATACTTGTGTAGCTTCAGTTCGAAAGCTTGGAATGTTTGTATGCGCTTTTGAACATGATTGTTCCATCATGAAGTTATTAGCTCTAGCGGGTAAAATGTCTCTGTAGAGCTTTCGCTTGCCCGTGAAAAGCAACCCATTTGAAGCGGTTTGGTGCGAAGGCAGTAACGTTGAACTGACAGCCTTGGCGTGTCGTGTTCGTAAATCCTAGGAACACTGTTTCTGGAGAGGGAGACGCCATGAGACCTCCAGTGACGTCACTTGTGATTCAAACGTGGAAGGATCAAGGTAGGCCGAAGCCGTGGAAGCAGGCCAGTATGCGTTCAAGCTCGCCGGACTCGACAGACTCAGACGGTGCTGCCTCGGATGAACGCGAACGGGACCATGTTGCTCTTCCGTCTAGGGCGGAACAAAATGTGTTTCAAAACTCAGTCGATGCTTCTGACCCAGGGTTGAAGAGCAGTAGTACGACGCTGCTTGGTAGGGAGCCTTCGCGCTCTGGGGTCCTGGTCCGTGGCGACCTCAGAGCGCTCCGTTATGGAGCGCACCAGGTAATGGCTCCGAGCCTGGTGCGTTCCTATTCCGTGGATAGTGGTCTGAGTCTGTCCGTTCAGGCCAAACATGCCAATATCCAATTTTTGCGGCACCACATGAGGAACTCTTTACATCGAGATGGATGCCTTCACGAGAGAATCCCGCATTTCTATTCCTCGAGTAATATTCACAAATCGCGTTTGAATGGATTTTCGCATCCGCCCGTGTATCCAAAACAGCCTCCAAACCATCGCGTACAGCTGCATGGCGGCTGTGGACTTGATCCAAGAGCGCCGGAGCGGCTATCTCGTTCGATGTCGCATATGGAGGGACTCGTGATCACGGATTTGGTTTCCTCCTCAATGCCGCGCTCGCGCTCCATGGATTCCGAGTTAACGGTGAACGGAATGAGCTCATCTGCGAGGCACGTGGAACTTACGAGTTCGGCAGACCAGCACGTTGCCGCTGCGGATCGCGCAGCCTCTCCGGGCATTGTCTGTCGAACTCTTACAGTGCGTCGGTCTCTAAGCATGGACGAGGGACTCGTAGCTGCGCTCAAAGACTTTGACCGCCGCGTGTGCCTGAATCGGCAGGTCATGAAGAAAAAGAGAATGAATTGTCTAGATTCCATTGCGGAGAGCCCAGTGTCTCCAGGCACCGAAGAACAGAAAAAAGTAGCTGTCGTAGATGCATCATAGAGCATCATGGGCCGTCTTCGGATTTCTGGAGGCATCGGGGAAACAGGTTCGTCTCGGAATGAAAAATCACATAGCGTAAATTTATATCGTACTATGGCAAAGCTTACCCCTTTCAGAAGAACCGCAGTCAGCGCAAAAGGCGCGCTACTTGCGAACGCCCAGCAGACTTTCAAGTTACCCTGGGCACACGCGTACTGCGCTGGAGCTATTTTGCACAGTTTTCGTAAAGGATGTTTTACTGGAGTGTAAGACCGTTTACAAGGGCCAGCGATTCCCGATTGCGAGAATGATATCGGCACCGGGGAGAGCGTCACAAAAGGTTGCGCAGATCTAACGGCGTACTTCTCGGCTGCTGTGTGATCACAGCTTGGTCCAGGTAAGCTTGTTCTTCAGGTAGTGTCCTCGAAAGAGAGCTCTCGTTCCGAGCTCGGAAAAGAAACAGTTTCTGTCAAGCACTGATTACCGTGATCGACGAATGCACCTGCCCCTGTCGCTTCACGCACCTCCAGGTTGTCTGTTCGCTGCCAGATGTGCGCCTTCATGGCAGTCTCAGAAACAGACAGACCTCCTTGGGGCAGGCTTCCGAGCAGCGCTCGCCAACGCCTGTCCTGTTGCCTGTCTCCGAATCGAGCCGAAACGCCGAAAGCCAAACGAGGCTCGCCTTCGAAACGCACAGGATTACGCCCGTACATCATGCTTGTCAAGATCTGCCGCAACCTACACACAGACACCAGAAAGTTTTCCGCTTCGTGACGCCGCGAGTTGCGCGTTTGTCAACACCCCGACCCGAACGAACCCGTTCCACACTGCGCACCTGAACAAGTCACCCGAAATCTGTTAAGCGTTGAACGAGCGTGCAGCAACCGGCACATACAACTCTCCTGCTGGTCTTGCAAACCGAAAAGCAACGACCATAAAGCCGTCCAAACCAAGGAGCCGCGCGCACCACAGTTAAACTCCTCTACCGAACCTTCTAGGCTGTCCTGCTGCCAGTCGTGTTTTCCAGTTATTCCTCAGAACTCAAGTTACGTAGCTCTTACTCTACAAGATGCACATGCAGACGCACATGCTTTTATCGATTGGGGCCCTGATCGGCGACAACTGCGAGCAGGGTCACCACAAAGTGCTTGGCCCGACAATCTGGTCCAGTACCCGAACAACTGCAGGAGCGGAGGTGCGCAGGCGCGGCCGCCGCGATGGGGAGCTCATACTGCACTGGTAGCTGAAAGCTGTCCGCTTCCGCTTCCCTTGCTTTTTGTCGCTCCGGGGTGGCGTTAGCCAAGAGACTAGTTTACGCTACACTATGCACACAAACCTAGTTTTGTGGAGTGTTTGGCAGGATAGACCTCGGTTTGGCTTTAGAAGCGCCGCGAATTTTACTGGGAAAGTCGAGTTCGTACCGAAACGGAGAGTCTGCAAACAGGTTACAATGCAGCGACGCGGTTCCAGCTCCAGATCCCATGGGCGCCTCCGATGTGCCGAGAATGATCTTGCGCGGTATGCACGGGCACGGACAGTCTTTTACAACACACTGAGTAGGCGCAAGGAGCCTTTCGAGACGAGCTCGGCGGACGGCGTCGTTCGCTTCTACTCGTGCGGACCGACAGTTTACGACTATGCGCACATTGGCAACTTTCGTGCCTTTCTCACATATGATCTCGTCAAGCGCTGGCTAATGTTTTGTGGGTACAAGGTACGTCATGTCATGAATATAACAGATGTCGACGACAAAATCATCCAGAGGTCTCAGCGGGAACAGCGTCGCGCGGAGGATATCACTCGACAATTCGCTGCGGAATTTTTCCAGGATCTCAAGGCCCTCAACATCATTCCAGCAGATGCGTATCCCTGTGCAACAGCGCACATTGATGATATGGCTGATCTGGTGAGGGAGCTCCTTTCGCGAGGCTTCGCATACAAACTCGGCGACTCTGTGTACTATTCGGTTGAGAGATTTGCCCGATACGGCACGCTGGCGCGAATAAATTTTGAGAGCTTGTTGTCTTCAAACGGTGAAGAAGAGGATGCAGGCCCACACACTGCTTTGAAACGAGATCCACGAGATTTTGTTCTCTGGAAAGGTCACAAGCCGGATGACGGTGATGTCAAATGGGATACGCCTATTGGGTGCGGTCGGCCCGGCTGGCACACGGAATGTGCAGCAATGGCAATGAAGTATCTAGGCTCGAGCGTCGATATCCATGCCGGAGGCTCAGATCTGGTGTTTCCGCATCATGAAAACGAAATCGCACAATGCGAAGCGGTAACCGGAACGATGTTCGCTCGATTCTGGATCCATAACGGATTCGTGAATATCAATGGGGAGAAAATGAGCAAGAGCCTGGGGAACTATATCACTTTGCGTGATCTGGTCCGCGATCCGCTTGATGCTCGTGCGTTCCGCTACGCCGTTATCACATCCTTGTACCGAATGCCGCTGAATTTCACTGACGATACTCTGGGAGCAGCGGCAACGACACTTCGCCGACTGGATCTGTTCCGAAAGAGCATCATTGACTTGGAACGATCAGAAGCAAGCACACCGGGTCAACAGGCTGATCAAGGACTGCGAGCGAGCTGTGAAGCATACCTGCGTGATTTTTGCGACCACATGGCGGATGATCTGAACACAGCTCGTGCTGCAGCGGTGATCTTCGAAGCGCTGCGGCATTTCGAAGCGCTCCGCCGCGATGCGCGATTACGCCCCGCAGACGCGAGTCTGATTCTCGGAATGCTTCGTGAAATGGACCGCGTTTTTGGTGTATTCTACGAACCGGAGCTCGCGCATTTGTCTGAAACCGGTGAACCAAGTTCGACCGGAATCCCACCCGAAGTCCTCGAACTTGCGCGACTTCGAGCAGATGCCCGTGCCCGAAGGGATTTTGCTATGGCAGACAAGTTGAGGGAACAGTTGAGATTGTATGGCTTTGCGGTGCGAGATACCGCTCAAGGCCCCGAAATCACAAGACTCTCTTAAAAGCTGTCCGGTCGAGATACGCTCTATTGAAAGAATCGGATCGCTGGAGTTTCTGAAGGAGCCGCGCACCCGCGCCCATCAATGGAGCTCAACCAGCTACCGTGACGTACTGGAGGTGCCGGGAGCCTTCGCTTCGGCGAGAATACACGCTTCATCATGAAACTGAGACGAGATCATCGTTATCCGGGCTCATTCAAGGCGCGAAATTTCGCAAGTCCGCTGCTTGGGATTTTCCGCAACGAGAGCGCATTGTCGCTCGTGGAGGCACTCGCATGGCCGCAGCGGAACCTAGCGCGAACCCGTTGCAACCGGACATCTACATTGTCCAGCTAGGGGAAACTTTGTTTCAAGGTTGATGAAGCTTGAAGAACCGAAGAAGACACGATGCTGAGACCCCGAATTTCCTGCTGTTTTCGACCATGCAGCGGAGCCCGGATAGGGTCATCGGCGCTTCTTGCTAATCTTTTGGCAACCACTGATGCCATGCACTGAAAGCGAATGCCAATTGTGGTTCAACGCTACGCCAATGTGTCAGATTAACATGGAACACTGAACTGCATGATCTGTGGCTGCATTTCGATTTTTTACGAAGCTTTTTAAGATGTCTAGCCTCGATATCCGGAGTGCAGTGATGCGGGCTCACGGTTCCATGCATAGATTCAGGATTCTCGGTAGTGTTTTCGGAGTGACTCCCTCCGCTCTTTGAAGCTGGAATTCGGTACTTTATCGGAATTAAGATGATTCGTGACGCCATCGATCAGCGGTTCATAGAATAACAGATGCCAATATCGAGTCTATACGTACGAGCGTCCACGCTTCCCCTTTCGTTACGTGTAGCGTGCCCAGGTCACGCATGCTTCAAGTCTTCGATCGCTCGGTTTCACGGCAACTCATGGGCGCAGCGATCCGTGCCGTTCAACAGACGATGTGGAAGATTCGCCTTAGTCAGTTGACGACCTGTTCAGAAGCTCATGCCGGGAGTTCCCTGGACTTTTCGCACCAAATAATGAAAGGACTGTTCGGAAAACGAATCCTATGCTCTCTGTGGATATCCACGCAGAGGCATCCCATTGCAGCACGATACCTCCCGCATGATACGCTCCATGCGGCTCCACAGTCTTCCGTCTACATCGGAAGGGGTCTTGGAGTCGGGCTCGAGCCATTGCTGCGATCGTTTCGAATAGTGCATATGTCACCGGAGTGCACTAGCGGAGCGTTGAAGGATAGAAACTTCTCGTCCTCTTCTCTGTCCTGGATTCTCCTAGTGGTACTTGTTTCATCATGGACGACATCGCGTTCCACAAAGACTCGATCGAACGTGACGCAGAGCGCTTTCGTGTGCAGCGTCCAGACTGCTCGCTGAGGGCATCGACCCAAAGAAGCCCGTGATCATCGGATACGACACGAGGCGCAGAAACAAAGGATGGCATCAAGGCGAGCCACCTGTACCCGGATTGGGCATATACCGAGCGTTACAGCAAGTGCTCAAGCGCCGCAGTAAAGTCCCCATAGGAGGAGTCTGGCTATTATTTCGTAACACTTGACCGCAGCCAAGTGTTACCGACGCGAAGGGCTCGCCGAAGCTGTGGAGAAGTAAGATGAGCATGGCAAGCGAACCGTTGATCGCCCTTGCATCTTTGCACGGAATACGTCGATGACAGCCTGAGGCAGTGAAATCGAGGCTTTCGCGACGCCGCGAACCCACTTTCACTGCTGGCAATGCAGCAATACCAAAACAGAGACGGCGTATTTAAAGCGGATAAAAGAGATCGGAATAGGAAACGGCCTCTCGTACAGGCCCGCAAAGGCTGGTGTTGATGACTGTGGAAAGAGACGCAAAATTTGGTATGTATGCCGTCTTAGGTGCTGTTTCCATGTTGGTTGGACAACAGTGTAAAAGGACACGGAGGCGAGATGCCCCTGCACCATTATGCCAGACATTGTACATATCGATCATGACGCGGCGTGCGAACACTTTATAGCATGAATTGCGCGGGCAGAGTTCGGGTTGATCTTGGCGTACAGGATGCCAGTGGCCGCTGGACATTTGATCGCGCTAGTGGTGTAATGGTAACATAATTGCCTTCCAAGCAGTTGCCCCGGGTTCGATTCCCGGCTAGCGCATCGCTTTTGACTCCTAAAACGCAAGTTGCACAAGTACGACTGAGGCAGTGCGTCTGTGACTGCATGGTTTGCACGCCCTACATGTTCACTGGCAAACTGCACCAGACCTCGAATACCGCGTTACATTCGCTGCGGCTTGGTGCAGGGCTTTTCTTTTTTGTATGTACTTTCGAAACGGTGGCACAAGTACCGAGTCCAGTCATTGCTGCACTCCGAACAGTCACCCGAAGCTATCCGGATGCTCAACGGGCATCAACGGCGCGCGACTCGAAGCAACAGAGTTGCGCACCGCCAAGACTCACCCGCATACAACGCAGCCGCTTGCTTCCAGACAATGCAGGCCTGTGCGTGACCATCTTCGTTCTGGAGACTGCCCTAGGGAAACGTTGCACCGCTGCATCCTCGAAAGTCTCGGATAAAGACAGTTACCGTGGCGACAAGCTCATTTGATATTCGCCGTGCGACCTGGCGGACCTGCTTCTCAGGCTCCTGTCTATATTCGGAGTCGAAAAAAGCACGCAGAAGTTACAACTGGTCCCCATACATTTCCGCAGCTTGGACAGCCCGAAAATTCGCCAAGATGCCTCAATATGCTGCTGGCGTTGCGCAACGCTGAACGCTCCGCAGAAAAGTCTCCTCAGATTCATTGGTTTCAAATGCAGACTATCGGTCCATGCAAACATAAACGGTTTCGCGCTCCCTACCGTGAGTAGACGCTTTGCTTGCATAGTCATTACCGATCTCTCGTGCTTCAGACCGGCTCCCGCTACAATCTGGCCTCCTGGGCCGTGTCTCCGGATCGGTGCATGTCGTCTGCGTCGCACTGGTGTTCGGGGATGCGCGGCGCCGGTAAACCGCCCGCAGGCTGCGGCAAACTCGACCCCCATCTCAAGCCCACTGTGGTCTACAGCAGAACATTGTTTTTCGGGGTTCCAGGATGATTTGCGCTAACCATAGGATTCCCGATAGCTCGATCATTTTCGACAACTGCGAGAGCATCAAACATGCCGCACTATACCATTCATTGCACCAGAAATCAATTCTGCTTCTCCCCCGATATCTTGGTCAGATCGTTCGATTCTCTCGGTGCCGAGTGCCTGTCGTGAGCGTCCACCACGAAGCCTACAACGCCTACGCGTATGCGGAACACAAACAGTACTGCTTTGACATAGACTTGTGCGCGTCGGCTGAGGCACGCACCGGCATGCTCCGTAAAATCTCTTTGCGATGATTGCCGTGTATTCTGTTTCCCTAAAGGTAAATGGTCCACTAAAATTTCAATGTCCTATGAGAACATGGTAATGGGACTTGCAGAGCATGGAAGCCTCCGGAGATAATCGTTGTACGATTTCTTGGCAACCTGCATAAACGAGGCATTCATCGCAAAGACATCGCGCTCCACAGCGCGCCCACACCATGAAACGTCGCACGCGACCCCCCGCCGCCGCCGCCGCCGCCGCGCATCCATTCGATGCCCTGCAGCGCCTCAATCGATGTGAACTGATGTGGTACGCGGGTTTGCGAATCATAGAGGCCTAGAGCGAGAAGCAGCTTCTTGTCAGAGGGCTGCAAACAGGGTGACACAGTGTGGTTCACTCTGCGTACACTTTTACCCCATGTTCACTGCAGCCTTTAGCTTTAGTTTACCCAGGAGTGCTTATGGGAAGCTCTCCAAGTCGGGTTTGCGGGGTGCTGGTATTCACGCGAAGGGTTCTCGGACAAGTCGGCAAGTGCTCTGTGCGGGCACTGGCGATGAACCGCGCTTCGCGGGTTTAGATGAGTTCAGAAAAGACATAGAAGCTCTCGGTCTCATCACAGAGCCAGCTGACACAGACTTTGCTAGAAAGTTCGCACCTTTTCGAGGAAAACCTGTGCGCACCGTCAGCGAGACCGTGACCCGTTTCTATCGGAATCTAAAACGTCCTGTGGTATTCTATTACCAGCAGGCTGTGGACGAGATTCTGACAACTGCTCATCTCGCGCTCGTTTGTGCCATGTTTCGATACGACGTCATCTTCGCGCTCGGTTTTGTATCCGTATATCGCGATTTTTTCCGCTCGTATCCGCGACCGGACGAGCGAGAGAGCCTCTTCCGGTGCATTTGCGATGCGCTGGATCTTGACGTGGGCCAAGTCACCAAGGAAGCTGACGACGCTTTGGCATATGTGCAGGGCAAGACAGAGGCAGAGCTCATTGAGGAGATCGAGCGAGATACCGAGGAAGACGGTGCCGAAGCGCAACCAGTCATCGCAGCGCTCCGCGCATGTCGTCGGGCAGATGGTGAATATTACTACACACGGTTATTTGGTATAGGTTTGATGAAAATCATGAGTTCATGTGGAGTGGAAATCAATCTCGAATCTGTGAAAAAATGGGCCAATATGCTCAAAATCTCGTACGCACGGCTCGATCAGGATATTGGAACATATCAAATGAGTATGGAGAAGCTCACCCAAGCAGAGGTTATGTTCAAAGAACTGGAGGCACGGGAGCGCGCGCGCATTGCCGACGAGCTAGCACGAAAAGCTCAAGAGGCGGAGGAAGAGCTACGGAAAAGAGAGCAAGCCGTTTCAGGGCAAAACAAAGAAACGACCGGGTAGCCGTGCTAACCACAAAGAAAAGGTCCGAGGCTTCATTCAGGGATCTATTCAGATGCGGCCGTTGGGTAAATGTTTCCAGCCTGTAAAGCTAGGGCATCAAACACTCTCTGCATTTCGAGCGATGCACCTTCGCAACTCTTCACGCCAACACAGCACGCGGGGCGAGCGTTCAAGCGACTAGCTTGAACTCGACGCAGAAGTCGGCATAACTCAGTTGCCGAAATATCTCTGATTATGGGCACAGAGTGCTCTTCTGCTAGAGCGAGCGTTTCTTGAAGATTGGCTGCCGCACATGGCAGTATTCCATTCGAGGGCACAATAAGTAGCAAACACTGTTTCGCGCGCAACAAACGAGTGCATTCGCGAATGCCGCATACGTATCGTTTATGTGCTCGCAGCTTCCGACTTTGGTCTCGAGCGAGGCGTGCTTGGAACTTTATAAGCTTCCGAAGCAGCTGCTTCACTGCGGTAACCGTACCCAAGCTCTGGCTATTCTCTGTGGGTAGCAGCCCAGGAAAGCGACGTTCAGGGTACGTAGTCCCAGGGGAACCTCTAGCGCTGCAAAGCGGTGCTGAGGCTTCCTCCGACCGAGCTGGAAATGGCAGCGATAAATCTTTTTCGGGCGATTGACTGTGAGAACAGCTAAAGACAAGCTTTTGCTCAGCTTTCTTGCTGTCGTTCGAGTGCAGGTAGGGTCCTGACTTTGAGAGAAAACGTGCAGCGCGCGAACGCTTCACGCTCTTCTTTCCGCGATGCCGAACAATCCAGCGTGTGTTATCCAGAGTATTTGGGTTCCGAACAGTAATCGATACACCCCGAGTCATGTCAAAACGAGTCTGCAGAGCTCGCAAATCGCAGACGAGCGTTTGCCACTGCCGTGCGCGAAGCGACTACCCGGAACCTGACAGTTTTCCAAGTCAACCGTGTTCTACGCGCAGATGGTTGTAATCAAATTCTTTATCGTGGTTTACAGCAGGCACGTTCGAAGTGCGTTGATTGTGAAGAAAGAAAAATCTAAAGGAAAGATATGGGGCTGCAAGTCGATGATGCTGAGGGCCTGGTGTCGCGGTTTCCGACGAAAAACGGAACGCAGTGCCAAGCAAAGAGGAACACGAAAGGACGAAGAAGCGAAAGAAGGATGCCAGACGTCAAAAGCTGCGAGCAAGTCGACAGTACGACGAGATAGGAGCCAAAGCCCTTCTTCTACGCCGCAGCAAGGATCCCTAAAGCAAATAAC
>Ga0078972_1009355_pt1 | contig 19408 bp, 17 predicted proteins | sample YelNatPaOPGAMG01_FD_67568 | JGI IMG/M metagenome (GOLD analysis project Ga0078972, IMG submission 67568) | Hot spring thermophilic microbial communities from Obsidian Pool, Yellowstone National Park, USA - OP-RAMG-01 (SPADES assembly) (version 2) | ecosystem: Environmental > Aquatic > Thermal...
GTATTGGGCATAGGGTTTGAATTGATTGATTTATGTATTTTTGTATTTTGTAATTTGTTCCGATGTTGCACTAAAACTATGTTTGTTTCAAAATAAACCATTGACAATGATAAAAAGAATACTTGCGTTACTAACCCTGCTTTCCGTTTCAACTTTTTTGTTTTCCCAGGAAGTTCAGGTTAAAATTTCCAAGGACAAGGTTAGGGTTGATGGTAAAACCTACTATGTGCATATTGTTCAAACCGGCGAAACCCTTTACTCCATAAGCAAAGCATACGGTGTAAACCAGTCCGATATTGCGATTAGCAACCCCGATATTTACGCTGGTTTAAAGGTGGGACAAGCCTTAAAGATACCTGTAAGCATAAAGGAAACCCAATCCGACGAAGACTATATCTATCACATTGTTAAACGGAAAGAAACACTTTTTGGCATTTCAAGAATGTATAATGTGAGCATGGAAGATATTATCCGCTTAAACCCTGAGGTTAAAGAAGGATTAAAATTAAGCCAAACGCTGCGGATTCCCAAAAAACCAATAGCCGATATTGAGCAGCAACCTGCTGTTGATTCAGTAGAGTTCATCCTACACGAAGTGCAACCCCGCGAAGGGTTATTTGCAATTTCACGCAAGTATGGCGTTTCGCCTAAAGAAATTGAATACTACAATTACGAATTGATTAAGGATGGGCTAAAACTTGGAACTACCCTTCGCATTCCCAAACCCAAAGTTAAACCTGTTGCCGAGACTACCGATGTTAAGGCCGAAAACGAAATGCAGGTAAAAGTGTCTCCCTGCGAGAAGTCCTACAATTACGATGGCCATCCCTTTAATGTGGCATTACTTTTACCTTTTACACAAACCGGTAATCAGGCACAAACCCTTGTTGAAGATGTTGACCAAAAAGATGTTCAAGACCCCACAGGGCAATTAACTCAAATCACACAGGTTTCCCTTGAATTCTACGAGGGCTTTCTTCTTGCTCTTGATACCCTGAAAAAAATGGGAATTTCAGTTAATCTGAATGTGCGCGATACCAAACGTTCCTCGCATGAAGTTGTCAAAATTATTGAGAACAAGGATTTTGCAAAATCCGATTTGGTAATTGGCCCCTATATCTACGAGGAAATTAAACCGGTGGCTGAGTTTGCCGCTAAAAATAATATCAATTTTGTTTCACCTATTTACAGCAATAAAGAGGGTTTAGCCGACAAACAGAATGTGATTTCGGTAAGCCAAAGCCTTCAAAACCAGCTGGAAATTTTTGCAAAGAATCTGAAGGTTGACCCAAATAAGAATTACCTGGTGGTATACGACTCAACAATTTGGTATTCGCCTGGGCTTAAGCATTTCGATTCGTTGATAACCCAAAAGTTCACCCATGCGGGGGTGGCATTCTCAAAGTATAATCACAAAACAGCAGCGTACAGGTCGGTTGATGTTCAGGAACGGTTGCTTAAAATGCTCAAACGCGATACCGTTAACGTTGTTATTGTCCCATCCGACGATGAGCCATTTACTGCTGAGATACTGGGTAATTTGTATGCTGTTAAGTCATACTACAACCTGAACACTGAGGTTTATGGCCCATCGCGCTGGCGTAAGCTCAAGAACCTTCCACCTGATTACCTGTTTGCCTTGAATACCCATGTTTTCTCGCCTTTCTATGTCGATTACTCCCAAAAAGATGTGAAGAATTTTGTTGAGAAATACCGGGAGCAATTCCGCTCGGAGCCAACTCAATTTTCATTCCTAGGTTATGATGTGGCCTTTTACTTTATCAGTGCCCTAAAAGAATTTGGTCCCAGCTTGACTCCCTGCCTTTCGACTTTTAGTTTAAGAACACTCCAAACCAATTTCCAGTTCAACATAACCAAAGATGGGTACGAGTTGAACTCAAACCAGTTTATCATAAGGTATGCCCCCGATTTTACCATTTCGTGTAACTGTTATTAGTCATAGTAGATTCGCTTATCATGAATTATCGTTTTAATTCCGAAAGTACCCGCTTAGTTAACGTTGAAGGTTGGCTATCGGTAATTATTAACACTTTACTGTTTGCTTTAAAGTATTGGGCAGGTTTAGTAACCGGCTCCTTGGCTCTTATTGCCGATGCCTGGCATACCCTTTCCGATTCAATCAGTTCAATAGTTTTGCTGGTTGGCATGAAGTATTCCCAAAAACCTGCCGATAAGGATCATCCTTTTGGACATGGACGTTCTGAACTTGTGGTTTCTTTGCTAATTGGTGCACTGCTTGCTTTTGTGGCCTTTTACTTTGCCATGGAAGGTATTGCAAAAATTAGGGATAGGGTGAGTACTAGTTATGGAACTTTGGCAATTGTAGCAACTGTGGTATCAATAATTGCAAAGGAAGGACTTGCTCAGGTTGCTTTTTATATTGGCAAACGGACTGGTTCAATTTCGGTTTCTGCCGATGGGTGGCACCATCGCAGCGATGCCCTTTCATCGGTTATTGTGCTTGTGGGTATTTTTGTAGGCAAGTACTTTTGGTGGATCGACGGGGTTTTGAGTATCATTGTTGCATTGCTCATTCTTTACTCTGGCATAAAGGTTATTGCCGATAGTGCAGTGGTTATACTTGGTGAAGTGCCTACCGATGAGCTGGTTGCGAAAGTTAATGAGATTGTTTTAAAGCAAGGGTACGATACGATGGAACCCCATCACTTTCATATCCATAACTACATTATGCATCAAGAGTTAACCTTTCATGTCAGGCTCCCCAATCAAATGACAATTGAAGAGGCGCATAGAATTATCTCATCCATTGAAGATGCAGTTCGATTGGAACTTGGTATTGACGCTACTATTCACATTGAACCCAAACAAACCGATAAGCATTGCAAGCATATCGATTGATTAACCGCGCAAATTCAAATCAACCTTACACTAAATTTTCCATTAGTAAAAAACTTTTCCGAATTATTGTACTCATCTGGATTTACCTTTTATTAAAGCAAGTACAATTTTGCTCCATGTTGCCCTTAAAATCCAGCTTATGATGCAAAACATACCCAAAAAAACGTTTGCATAAGCTAAAATATTTACATTTGCTTATAATTATCGGTTTGCAAATTGTTTAATATAAAATTACCGGAAATGATTGATTTGTCGCAGTACGGTATCAATTCCGTTAAGGAGTTGTACTATAATCCATCGTACGATTTACTCTATGAGCACGAAATCGACCCCAAACTCGAGGGGTTTGAACGTGGTATTGTAACAAAACTTGGTGCTGTAAATGTTGATACCGGAATATTTACAGGGCGTTCGCCAAAAGATAAATACGTTGTCCGTGAACCAAATACCGAAAAGGATGTTTGGTGGGCAGAACCTGGCAAAAAAGGTTCCGACAACAAGCCAATATCCCAGGAGGTATGGGAAAAGCTTAGGGAGGTAAGCGTTAAACAGCTTAATGGTAAAAAGCTCTACGTAGTTGATGCCTACGCTGGAGCCAATGAGGATACCCGTCTTAGTGTTCGTTTTATTATGGAGGTGGCTTGGCAAGCCCATTTTGTTAAGAATATGTTTATTCGTCCAACCGACGAGGAACTCAAGAACTTTAAGCCCGACTTTGTGGTACTGGTTGCCTCTAAAACGACCAACCCTTACTGGAAGGAACAAAACCTAAACAGCGAGGTTTATGTTGCGTTCCACCTTACTGAGCGCATGGCCCTTATCGGTGGCACCTGGTATGGTGGTGAGATGAAAAAGGGTATTTTCTCTGTCATGAATTTTTACCTACCCCTCAAGGGAATTGCCTCAATGCATTGCAGTGCCAATGTTGGTAAAGCAGGCGATGTGGCTATCTTCTTCGGACTATCGGGTACCGGTAAAACTACCCTTTCGGCCGATCCCAATCGAGCTTTGATTGGTGATGATGAGCACGGTTGGGACGATTCCGGTGTGTTTAATTTCGAAGGTGGCTGCTACGCCAAGTGTATCGACCTTGACCCACAAAAGGAACCCGACATCTATGCCGCTATCCGTCGTGATGCTTTACTCGAAAATCTCGATGTGGATGCCGAGGGCAATATCGATTTTCATTCGAAACGTAAAACCGAGAATACCAGGGTATCGTACCCCATTTACCATATCAAGAATATTGTTAAACCCGTCTCGCGTGCTGGCCATGCTAAAAATGTGATATTCCTCACAGCTGATGCTTTTGGAGTTCTACCACCGGTATCAAAGCTAACGCCCAATCAAACCCAGTACCATTTCTTAAGCGGGTTTACAGCAAAACTCGCTGGAACCGAAAGGGGAGTGCTTGAACCTCAACCTACCTTTAGTAGTTGCTTTGGTCAGGCATTTCTAATGCTTCATCCAACGGTTTATGCCCGTGAGCTTGTTAAAAAGATGCAGGAGCATGGTTCCAAAGCATACCTTGTTAATACCGGTTGGATAGGCGGAGCCTATGGCGTTGGCCGTAGAATTGATTTGCCATCCACCCGTGCCATCATCAATGCCATTCTCGATGGCAGTCTCGATAATGCTGAGTTTGATATTTTACCAATTTTCAATTTGCAAATTCCCAAGTCCTTACCCGGTGTCGATGCCAAATTGTTGAACCCTCGTAACCATTGGGCTAAACCAGAGGAGTGGGATATCGCTGCTCGCAACCTAGCCCAAAAGTTCATCGATAACTTTAAAACCTTTACCGATAATGAGTGGGGTAAACGACTGATTGCTGCTGGCCCTCAGCTATAATTGGATTTTGGATTATTCAACATGAAAATTCTAAATATAAATGGCTACCCTGTTGGTAGCCATTCTTTTTTCCTGTCTAGTATTCTACATGGTTTGTAGGAAATGCATAACGTTTTTTTCAATCCTATTCAAAATATCCTCATCGCTATGTGCCTTATGGAACCTGTCGCCGGTAATTTTTTCGTACAGTTCGATGTAGCGGTTCGAGACTTGCTCAATAAAATCAGAAGTCATATCGGGTACTTTTTGTCCATCCTTGCCCTGAAAACCATTGGCCATTAACCATTCGCGAACAAATTCCTTTGAGAGCTGGCGTTGCTCCTCACCCTTCTCGAGCCGTTCTTTATATCCTTCGAGGTAGAAGTAACGCGATGAGTCGGGGGTGTGGATTTCGTCGATCAGGTATATCTGACCATCCTTTTTCCCAAACTCGTATTTGGTATCTACCAGTATTAGTCCCATTTTTTCAGCCATCTGTGTGCCACGCTCAAATAGTGCCAGAGCATATTTTTCAAGTAGATAGTAATCGGCTTCGTTAACAATACCCTTGGCTATTATCTCTTCACGCGATAAATCTTCATCGTGGCCCTCTTCGGCTTTGGTGGTTGGGGTGATAATAGGTTTCGGAAACTTTTGATGCTCACGCATCCCCTCGGGAAGCAGAACACCGCAAAGCGATCGTTTTCCTGATTTATACTCGCGCCAAGCATGACCGGTCAGGTAGCCGCGTACAACCATTTCAACCTTGAAGGGCTCGCATAAATGTCCAACAGTTACCATGGGGTCGGGCGAGGCGATTTTCCAGTTGGGAACAATATCGGCCGTAGCATCCAGAAACTTGTTGGCTATTTGGTTGAGCACTTGGCCTTTATAGGGTATTCCTTTGGGTAGAATAACATCAAAGGCCGATATTCTATCGGTTACAACCATTACCAGAAATTGGTTGTTGATGTTGTACACATCGCGTACCTTTCCGTGGTAAACTGAAACCTGTCCGGGGAATTTGAAATCGGTGCGGGTGATTGCTTTCATACTTGTTGACTATTTGGTTTGCTTATTATCACTTTTCGCATCGTTTTGCTTGTCGGGTTTCCCCGAGGCCTCCTCAAATGCGTTCACAATGTATTTTACCAGTTTGTGGCGAATGATATCACGGGTGTCAAAATAGATTATGGCTATGTCCTTAATTCCATCAAGTAGCTTAATGGCTTTAATCAAACCGGAATCGTCCTTATTGGGTAAGTCTATTTGGGTGATATCGCCGGTTACTATGAACTTAGCATTGCTTCCCATGCGGGTAAGGAACATTTTAAGCTGGCTTAGGGTTGTGTTCTGGGCTTCGTCAAGTATTACAAAGGCGTTGTCGAGCGTACGACCACGCATGTAGGCAAGGGGTGCAATTTGAACGGTGCCATCTTCCATAAATTCCTGCAATTTTTTTGGGGGGATCATATCGTGAAGGGCATCATAAAGGGGTTGTAGGTAGGGATCGAGTTTTTCCTTCATGTCGCCCGGTAAAAAGCCTAAGCGTTCACCGGCTTCAACGGCAGGGCGTGTTAAAATGATGCGTTTAACCTCTTTGTTACGTAGCGCCCTTACAGCCAAAGCTATGGCCGTGTAAGTTTTTCCCGATCCTGCGGGCCCAATGGCAAAAATAAGGTCGTTGCTTTCGTACATCTCAACCAGCTTACGCTGATTTATTGTTCGGGCCTTTACAATTTTACCGTGATTACCGTAAACCAACACATCGGATATATCTTCCTCGGCCTTATCAAACGATTCAGGATTTTCCTGTAAAATATCTTTGATATTGGTTTCGCTCAAATACCCGTACTTGATGTGAAAATCAATCATGGCGTGAATCTTCTGATCCAGATCGTCAATCAGCGCTTCATCGCCAACAGCCTTAATGATATTTCCGCGGCCTATGATTTTGAGTTTGGGGTAGTGATGGGTTATTAAGTCGAAACGAGTATTGTTCACCCCATATAGCACAAGGGGATCAATTCCTTCGATAATGATAGTTCTCTCGCCTGCCATCAACATTTATTGGGTTGTGTATGCAAAGATAATTTAAAACCAGCCAAAGTTTATATCTAATAGTAGCTTTGATATCAAAAAATACTAACAGCTAAATGGTTAGTAAGTTTACTCAATACAATGCAGGAATTATTAATTTTCTGGTTTACTTTTGTATTGAATTTGATATTGGATGGCTAAAACCGACACCCGATTTGTTACCCTTACTACCGATTGGGGCAACCAGGATTTCTACCTTGGCATGCTCTCCGGTAAACTTTATTCCATTTCACCCCAACTGCATCTGGTTGAACTAAGCCACAAGGTGCCACCTTTTAACTACCGGCATGCGGCATTCCTCATAAAACATTCCTTTCGGTTTTTTCCTGAGGGTTCCGTTCATATCTGCATGGTAAATAGCGATACATCGGACAATATGCGAATGCTGTTTTTCGAGTATCAAGGGCATTACTTTGTTGTTCCCGATAACGGAACTATTTCGTTAATTACCGATTTTCTGCCCGAGGTTATTCATGGTATTCCCGTTGATGAAGCCCGAAGCTTTGGTTCTTTGGATTCGGTTGCCTTGGCTGTTGAGGCTTTACTCTCGGAGGACGGCTTGACCGATTTTGCCATTGAGGTATCGGGCATCAAAAGGTTCACGCCAATTCTGCCTGTCCCGGAAACCGACGGCCTTTCTGGTAGCGTTATCTATATCGACTCATACCTAAATGCCATAACCAATATCACTCGCGATGATTTTGAGACCATACGCAAATCGCGCAAGTACATAATCTACGTTCAAAGCTATTCCCATGGCATAAACAAACTGAGTAATTCCTATAAAGATGCTGAAAAGGGCGATTTGCTGGCACTTTTCAACTCCTTGGATTTGCTCGAGATTGCTGTCCGCGAGGGTTTTGCCGCTCAAATGTACAACCTCACAGTTGGCTCAAATATAATGGTTCGTTTTTACGACGAAGATAAATTATTACGGTGATGAATGACGAAAGCAGAAAGCAGCGTGCAAGTAACGATTTTAGGAGATTGCTCGAAATAATGGACGATTTGCGGGCCAAATGCCCTTGGGATAAGGAACAAACCTTCGATTCCATTCGCCCACTAACCATTGAGGAGACCTACGAACTATCGGAGGGAATACTGGAAAAGGATTACAATCTCATCAAAAAGGAGCTGGGCGATTTGCTACTCCATATCGTTTTCTACTCTAAAATAGCCGAGGAGGATAACCAGTTCGATATAGTGGATGTTATCAACTCGCTTTGCGAAAAGCTTATTTACCGACACCCTCACATCTATGGTGATGCTAAGGTTAATAATGCAAACCAAGTAATTGAGAACTGGGAGCAACTCAAAATCAAGGAAAAGGATGGCAATAAAACCGTCCTTTCGGGAGTACCAACTGCCTTGCCTGCGCTTATAAAGGCTAACCGCATTCAGGAAAAGGTTCGGGCTGTTGGGTTCGATTGGGATGAGCGCTCGCAGGTTTGGGATAAGGTTCAGGAAGAGCTCAATGAGCTTCGCCATGAGATTGAGGTTACCCAATCGCCCGATGATATTGAAAAGGAATTTGGCGATTTGCTTTTCTCGGTGGTGAATGCAGCACGGCTTTACGGAGTGGACCCTGAAACCGCTTTGGAGCGAACAAACCGAAAATTTATGAAACGTTTTGCATACCTTGAACAAAAAACCATTAAACAAGGGCGCTCGCTTAAGGATATGACTCTCGATGAAATGAACGAGATTTGGGAAGAGGCTAAAAAGTTCGATTAACTTTCAAGAGTAATGTTTCTTTACCTTGTTCGCAAACTGTTTTATACCATTCTGGTGATTTTTGGCGTTGCCAGCCTGGTGTTTATCCTTTTTAATCTTATACCCGGCGACCCCGCTCGAATGGTACTTGGACAGCGCACCGATTCGCTTTCGGTTAAGGCAGCCCGTGCCGATTTAGGTCTTGACCTGCCGGTTTGGAAACAGTATTTTAAGTACCTAAACGATATTTCACCCATCTCAGTTCACAACCCATACAACAAAAAAAGCTCTATTTACCTCGATACACTTGTTTACGGAAAACCCATATTACTTGGGGAAGTGGCGTCGAACCGAATGGTTGTATTTAAGAAACCTTACCTTCGCCGTTCCTACCAAAGCCGACAACCGGTATCGACAATAGTTTTATCAACTTTGCCCAATACGTTTTACCTTGCACTGGTGGCAATTATTTTTGCCACCGTAGTTGGCATTGCTATGGGCATTGTTGCTGCCATATACAAGGATAGCGTTGTGGATAGGTTACTTTTAGTAAACTCCGCGCTAGGCATGGCTTTGCCATCGTTTTTTGCAGCCATTCTAATTGGTTGGCTTTTTGCCATTGTTCTTGGGAACTTCACCGGACTTAGTTTAACCGGAAATCTTTGGGAGGTTGATGATTTTGGCGAAGGCATCCACCTAAAATGGCAAAATATCATTTTGCCTGCGCTTACACTGGGACTAAGGCCCCTTGGCGTAATCACTCAGCTAATGCGTAGCTCACTGCTCGAAACGTTAAGTCAGGACTATATCAGAACCGCTAAGGCAAAAGGACTCTCGAACCGTAAAGTTATTTTTAAGCATGCTTTGCGAAACTCGCTTAACCCTGTAGTTACTTCAATTTCGGGTTGGTTTGCCTCAATGATGGCCGGTGTAATTTTTGTTGAGTACATTTTTAGCTGGAAAGGGCTTGGTTACCTTATGGTTAATGCCCTAAACAGTTACGATGTACCTCTTGTGATTGGTTGCGTTTTAACGGTTGCGGTTATTTTTAGCTTGGTAAACTTGCTGGTCGATATACTTTATGGTGTCCTTGACCCGCGGGTTCGCATTGGCTAATATCTCGAAATTTTGTTGTAAATTTGATACCGTAAGGATAATTACCATTTGATTGTTATTACAAAATTTAAATCGATTGCGATGAGAAGAAAAATTGTAGCTGGGAACTGGAAGATGAACACTTTGCCTTCCGAAGGTTTGGCGCTTGCCAAGGATGTTATTGCAAAATCGGGAGAGGTTTCGGGCGATGTTGAACTGGTAATAATACCACCTTTCACCCACCTAAGCGAGGTAACAAAGCTGGCAAGCGGGACACGGATTGCTGTTGGAGCTCAAAATTGTGCCCGCTGGCAATCGGGTGCATACACCGGCGAGGTTTCGGCTGCCATGCTTGGCGCAATGGGGGTTGATTATGTTATTATTGGCCATTCCGAACGACGCGAGTTCTTTGGCGAAACTAATGCCCACCTTTACGAAAAGATTAAGCAAGCCCTTGCCAACAACCTAATGCCAATTTTTTGTTGTGGCGAAAAACTTGATGAACGTGAAGCTAACCGGCATTTTCAGGTTGTTCAGCAACAGGTTGAGGAGTCTCTTTTTGACCTTGATGAGGGAAATATAAAGCAGGTTGTTATTGCTTACGAACCGGTTTGGGCAATTGGTACTGGAAAAACTGCTACTGCCGAGCAGGCTCAAGAAATGCATGCGCACATCCGCAAACTGCTTGCAAATAAGTTTGGTTCAGCCATTGCCGATTCTATCAGTATTTTATATGGTGGTAGTTGTAAACCATCGAACGCTGCTGAGATTTTTGCTAAACCCGATGTCGATGGCGGACTAATTGGTGGTGCTTCACTGGTGGCAGCCGACTTTATTGCTATTGCAAAATCGTTCTAAGATGAGTTATACCGAACTCAAAGTAAAAATCAAACCATATACCGCCGAAACGGCTGAAATTCTCATTGCCCAACTTGCCGAGTTGGGCTTTGAGAGTTTCATGGAGAGCGAGCCTAACCTACTGGCTTACATTAATACCACTACTTTAAAAACATTACCTGTCGATTTTATTGGCTTAGTTGGGTTGCCCGAAGGCGTAATCATCGATTATGAGCTGAATGCTATTGCCGATAAAAACTGGAACGAGGTTTGGGAGTCGAACTTTGAGCCAATTATAGTTGATAACAGGTGTTTGGTAAAAGCATCGTTCCATGCCGATACACCTAAAACCGACTACGAGATATTAATCGACCCAAAGATGTCGTTTGGAACCGGCCACCATCAAACCACCCATTTAATGATTTCCGCATTACTCAACCATCAGGTTGAAGGGCTTACCGTTCTCGATATGGGCTGTGGAACCGGCGTGCTTGCCATTTTGGCTGAAATGCGTGGTGCTCAAAGCGTTGTGGCTATCGATAACGACGAGTGGGCATACCGCAATACGCTCGAAAATATTGCCAATAACAATTGCAAACGAATTACTGCCCATTTGGGCGATGCGGCCTTGCTTAAAGGGATGTCGTTTGATGTTATTCTTGCCAATATCAACCTAAATATCCTTTTGGCCGATGTGAATGCCTATGTAAATAGTCTTAAATCGGGCGGAACCATTTTCATGAGTGGTATTTTAAAGGATGATGTTGAAACACTTAAAATTGCTGCCGAAAAGGCAGGCCTATCGTTCAACAAGGTCGATTACAGGGATAGCTGGGCTATGGTTGCTTTCCGAAAGTAGTTTCTAATTTTATAGCGCAAAGCCAATGGCTAAAAAAGATGCATACAGAAAAATCTCGTTAATTGTTTTGCTTTTCGTTTCATTTGCATTTAGCCTTTTATATGCAGTATTTTTTAGCCAAGACAAAAAGTTTTCCGGTCAAATCCCGCTTTTTCCGGCTGAGCTTACATCGCTTATCAGCGATGATGCAAAGAGTAAAGAAGAGACTTTTTTAAAGGGATTCCCTGCATTCTGGCTTTCCGACACTATCGAAACCGAGAAAAAGGAGGCAATCATTAGCACAGCAAATCTTATAATCAACATACTCCCCGACGACAAAACCTATATACTCGATTATGTAAAGCTGATTGCCCGATTCTATAGGAATCAGTATGCCAAAAATCAATTCAACACTTGGTTCCAATACTTAACCAAGGAGTTAACCGAAGGAGCAATTAAAACCGATAACCTGCGAACGGTAATTCGTCTGACTGGTTCACTTGTCGATAGTTCCTGTATCTCTTTAAATTCTTCCCATTCATGGAAAGTTTTTCCTACCAATACTTATACCTTTTCTCTAAAAAATGACGCTTTTGTGGTTGGTTTTCAAAACATCAGCCTTATCTGTAGGAATAATCGCAAGGATAGTATTTTCATAGGCGGCACATCGGGCAATTTTGATATTATCAACCAGCAATGGGAAGGAAGAAACGGTAAGGTTACGTGGATTCGTTCAAAATTCGACGAATCAAAAATATATGTAGCGCTTAATAAGTATAGAGTTGATTTAAAAAAGAGTGAGTACGCAGCCGACTCTGTTTTACTTTACTATCCCGAATACTTCAAGAAACCCATACTCGGACGAATGGTCGATAAGGTTACCCCTATTTACCAGTCGGGAATAGTCGATTACCCTGAGTTTAACCCTTACCAGAAATGGTTTGAGGTCAAGAATATCTTTAAGGATATCGATTATTCGGGTAATTTTCGCATAAACGGCTCCAAACTGGTTGGTATTGGCCCCGATGGGAGTTTGGCTAAGGTTAGCATTTACCGAAAGGGTAAACCCTTTATGGTGGCCGAAGGTCGAATTGTTCTTATTGAACAGTCGCGCTTAAGCGCCGATAAGGCTAAAGTTGTCTTCTACATCGATAAGGATTCCATTTACCATAACGGTTTATCGTTTGCATATCTTAATGCTAACAGAACGGTATTAGTAAACCCTTCCGATAGGTTAACCACCCAAAGCCCTTTTTACAGCTCATACCACAAGATTAACCTATGGTCTAACCAGTTAACATGGAATATTGAAAAGGATGAAATTACCTTTGGGAGCAGTCTTGGTGCTTCCATTTCAAAGGCTGAGTTTGAATCCGAAAACTTTTTCAACCAGGATTTATTCGATAGCATGATGGATGCCAGCGAGTTCCATCCGGTACTTACCGTTTGGAACTACACCCGTAGGATTAAAAGTAACACCTTTTTGGCATCCGATTTGGCTGTGCATGTGCGCAGAGCCCCCGAGGACGTTAAAATAGCCATGATGCGTTTGGCTAAATTGGGATATGTGCTTTACAATTTTGAAACCGACGAGGTAACCATAACCGATAAGTTAAGGTATAATGTTCTTGCCCGTTTTGGCCGTACCGATTTTGATGTCATCAGGTTTCAATCCACTACTCCCGGTACACAGCCCAATGCTCGTCTCGATCTGAACAATCTAAATCTCGCCATCGAGGGCGTAAATTACATTTCCGTTAGTGACTCGCAAAACGTTTTCATATCACCCTATAAAAACAGCATTATTTTTCAGAAGAACAGGAATTTTGAGTTTGCAGGTAGGGTAAGGGCAGGCTTATTCACCTTTTACGGTAAGGCTTTTAAGTTCGACTATTCCCAGTTTAAAATCGAGTTGAATAAGGTTGATTCACTGGTTATCGATTACCAAACCGATTACCGCGATAATTATGGCCGACGTATTTTACAAGGGGTAGCCAATGCGCTTCACATTATTTCGGGTGATATCCTTATCGATAAACCTTACAATAAGTCGGGTAGGGAGTACAACCCGCAGTACCCGATATTCAACTGTACAAGCAAATCGTACGTTTACTACGATGCTCCAAATATTTTTGGGGGTGTTTACAAACGCGACTCCTTCTACTTCGAAATTCAGCCTTTTGTTTATGAAAACATGGATAACTTTGAAAAGGCCGATATGAGTTTCAAAGGAGTACTTTACTCTGGAAATATACTTGCTCCAATTGAGGAAACCCTTCGGATACGTCCGGATAATTCCCTGGGGTTTATCACCACTACACCCCCTGAGGGAATGGCCGTTTACAAAGGGAAAGGTAGGGTTTACAATAAAATAGACCTAAGCAATCAGGGACTTTTTGTAAATGGCAGTACCGATTACATTACCTCAACCACACAATCCGATAAAATGATGCTTTTCCCCGATTCAATGGTTACTGTTTCAACAAACTTTGCCATTGCTAAAAGGGAAACGGGGATAGAGTTCCCAAATGTAAAAGGGGAAAAGCATACCATTAAATGGTTGCCTAAGGCCGATAAAATGTTTATTTCAAAAGGCGATAAACCTTTTGTGATGTTCGATAGCCTGGCAACTTTTAGCGGAAATTTATTACTTCAACCGCTTGGACTTACTGGAGGCGGTTTATTAAATATTCCCAATGGGCAACTTAATTCGTCTTTGTTTGAGTACTCATCCAACTCATTTGCCTCCAACGAATCCTCACTCAAAATATTCAAAACCGCCACCGATAGTGTTGCTCTTGCAACAGCCAGGGTGAAAGCCACTGTCAATTTTGCGAATATGCTGGGTGAGTTTAACCGAGTTGATAAAAGTATTTTTGCCTCACTCGATGCCTTGAGGTATAGCACGTATCACGATCGCTTTAAGTGGGATCTTAAGGGGTACAAGGTTTATTTTGAAACCCCGCTGGTTCAGGACGATGTATTAGCCGGCAAGTTTAGGGTTAGTAATATGATCGATCGGGATAGCATCCCTAGGGGTAATTTATTTTATAGCACCAAGTACAACGAGGATTCGCTTTACTTCTTTTCACCCAAGGCAGTTTACAATACCCAACGAATTCATTTGTCAGCCGACAGTGTCAGGTACATTGTAACTGCCGATGCTACGGTGTTCCCTGCAAAGAAAAAGGTTGAGGTTGATGCCACAAATCGTATGTATAAACTAACTAATGCACTTGTTCGTGCAAATAATACCACAGCTTACCATACTCTGCACGATGCTGAAATTAAGATTAACGGCCGCAAAAGTTATGGTGGTTCGGCTTACTACGATTACATTGATGAACGCGATTCGATTCAAACCATCTTTTTCCCCAAGGTTTACTCCGATAACGACATGAATACCTATGCCGAAGGCACTCTAACTGAGCCCGATAGTTTTTTGTTGAGTCCCAATTTTGCGTATATTGGCAATGTTAGCCTTAGCGCTCCTGAAAAATACCTATTCTTTAAGGGTGGGGCTAAACCCATTTATAATTGTCCCGGTTCCATTGGTCAATGGGTGAGGTTTGAATCGCAAATCAATCCTAAGCGTGTGCTAATTCCAATAGATGAAAGCCCCAAAAACATGAACCTCCACCGATTGATTAGTGGGACTATCGTTGCTGAGGATTCCTTGAAGCTATATGGAGGATTGCTTCGGAGTCGTAAGTACTGGGAGGATTCCTCTTTGGTAAATGCATCCGGCTACATGGAGTTCAATAATAAGAACCGCCGATTCACCATAGCGCCACTGTACAAGTTAGATAATCCTGATACGTGCGGCAATAGTGTAAGCCTCCAAAAAGATTACTGCTGGGCTTTTGGTGAAGGTAATGTGCGTTTACCTATTAAGTTAGGCCATATCAACTCACAAGTTTATGGCAGTGTTATTCATAAACTAGAAAAAAACGAGGCAACTATCGATGCCATAATCAAACTCAATTTTCATTTTAACCAAAAAGCCCTTGAGGCCATGGCCGCCCAGCTCAGTGGTGCCATTACTCTCGATAAGGTTGATTTGAGCCGTAAACTTTACCGTAAAATGCTTTACGATTGGCTTACACCCAAGGAGTTGCCCGAGGCGTTAAATCAGATTTCGCTCTTTGGTGCTTTTACCCAAACGCCTAAAAGCCTCGAAAGTACAATCACCTTATCGGATGTTAAGCTGAGGTGGGATCCTCAAAGTAAATCTTTTGTGTCGGTTGGGAAACTTGGTATTGGCACAATTGGAAATGTTCAAGTAAATAGGTATGTGAATGGATTTATTGAGTATTATAAGGGTAGGTTTAACGATCGCTTTATCCTATATATCCATATTGGCGACACGGAATACTATTCTTTTTACTATGCCAATGGGGTGCTGTTTATTAACGCTACTAATCCTGAATTCTACAACCCCATTGCTTCGCAAAAATCGAGCGAGCGTAGAGTGAAACCCACAAAAGGAAACATGGGCTTTAGGTATATGATTGGTTCCAAACGCGAACTTAATAAAGCTCAACTACGCTACAAGGAACTTGCCTTTGGTATAAAATCGAATATTGAACCAGAATCTGACAATGAGGAAAAGGAAAAGCCCGAAAACAATTAGGTTGTTAAATGCCCCTTTTCTTCTCCCAAACCTCCATGTCAAATATATTTGATCCTTCAATTTTCAGGCGTAGTGCGGTTTTTACGTGATGGAATCCGCTATTTCCCGCAGCACCTGGGTTTATGAATAAAATATCCCATTGTTTATCGTATTTAACTCGCAGGATATGGCTATGCCCGCATACCAGAACCTTAACCTTATTGGTTTTTAGAATCTCTTTAACTTTTGGCTCATATCGTCCTGGCGTGCCGGCTATATGAGTAATTAGCACGCTTACATCATCAATTGTAAACATTTGGGCTTCAGGATACACCATACGGGTTTTATAATCGTCAATATTGCCGTGAACGGCTCGTAATGGCTTAAACTCAGCAATTTTATCGGCTAATTCAAGTGAACCTATGTCACCCGCATGCCAAATTTCATCGCATACCTGGAAAAATTCTGTAAGCCCTTCATCCCAAAATCCATGTGTATCCGATAGGATGCCAATGTTTTTCATGGTTTTATTCTTAAAATTACCATTCAAAGTTACACACTTCGGCCTAAATTGTAAATTTGCATCAAAGTTGTTATGTTCATCTGAGAATTTGGACAAATTGCTTTTATTAACAACATGTTCAGATATAATGGGAAACGAAAACGCTTTTCACAATAGAGACATTTAGCTATGTTCATCATGACCTTAACCCAAATAAGCGACATTGTAACTTGAATTTTGAATTTTGAATCTCAAACCCCATGCAAATATTCTATGCCCCACAAATAGAAGGTTATGCGTATCAACTCCCCGAAGACGAGTCGAAGCATTGCATTCGGGTGCTAAGGATGCAGATTGGCGATGAACTTTACCTTACCGATGGGCTTGGGAACCTTCATACTGCTCGCATTACCGATGGGAATCCTAAGCGATGCTTAGTTCAGATTGTTTCAACTCAAAAGGAGTTCGGCAAGCGTCCCTTTAACCTTCACATTGCTATTGCCCCAACCAAAAATATCGATAGGTTCGAGTGGTTTCTGGAAAAGGCCACCGAGATTGGCGTTGATACTATTACACCTTTGCTATGCGAGCGTTCGGAACGAAAAGAGGTTAAGGTTGATAGGCTTCAAAAAATCGTTATTTCGGCCATGAAGCAGTCTGTAAAAGCCTATTTACCAATAATCAATGAGATTCAACTGTTTAAAAACTTCATAAAATCGAATCATCAATCCGATATAAAGGCCATAGCCCATTGCAACAGTTGGGATTTAGAGCCGTTTCAAAAGGTAATCCACGCGGGTAGGGATGTTCTAGTCCTCATTGGCCCCGAAGGCGATTTCACACCAGCCGAAGTAAACCTTGCGCTTAATAGTGGATTCACGGGTGTAAGCCTAAGCACATCAAGGCTACGAACGGAAACGGCAGGCGTCGTAGCCTGCCATACCGCAAACCTTGTCAATGGTGTATAACCTTATCCCACAAATAAATCGAGCACATTAAGTGCTTTACTCATCGGAACCTGAAAAAATTCCGTGTATTTGCAGCTTACACAAGTAAAGGTTGTAAATTTTCGATTCTGAACGTTAAAAAGTTTTGCTGCCACACTTCCGGCCATAAAAACTTCGCCCATTTCAAAATCTTTACTTCCACATTTTGAACATGGTTGCTTGGCTCTAACCCTTTTGGTTTTCATCGCCTTGGTTCCTTTTTTCTTTTGATGTTGATTTTTTTAGCCTTCCGGCTTTCCGGAGCGCTTGGTCAATAATCCATTCTATTTGCCCATTGGTGCTACGAAATTCGTCTGCTGCCCATTTTTCCAGGGCAGCAAACTTATCGGGATCGATTCGCAGCACAAATGTTTTCTTTTGTCCCATTGCACACTACTGGTGAAGGGTACCCGTATTAACAACCGGCCTTGCCGATTCATCGGAGCATAGAACCACCATTAGGTTGCTTACCATGGCGGCCTTTTTCTCTTCGTCAAGGTCAACTATCTGTTTCTGCGAAAGCTGATCGAGTGCCATTTGAACCATACCCACAGCCCCTTCAACTATTTTGCTTCGGGCGGCAACTACTGCTGTTGCTTGCTGACGGCGTAGCATGGCCCCTGCAATCTCCGATGCGTAGGCTATATAGTTGATTCTGGCCTCAATCACCTGAATGCCCGCAATATTCAACCTTTCAATCAACTCGTTCTCTAATTTGTGGTTTACCACCTCGCCTCCGGCGCGTAGGGTGATTTCTTCCTCCTCGTGTTCAAAGTTATCGTAGGGGAACATTCCTGCCAGCTTACGGAGTGCGGCATCGCTTTGAACCACAACAAAATGCTCATACTCATCAACCTCAAACGATGCCTTGTAGGTATCCTTAACCCGCCATACAAGAACAAGCCCAACCATTATTGGGTTCCCAACCTTGTCGTTAACCTTAATGGGCTCACTGTTAAAGTTTCGCGCCCTAAGCGATATTCGCTTTTTCAGGTAGAATGGGTTTGTCCAGAAAAAACCGTTGCGCTTTATGGTACCCATGTACTTCCCAAAAAGTATCAGCACCGCCGATTCGTTTGGGTTTACCACAATAAATCCAGGCATAATCAGCACTATTGGCAAAAAGCCTAGAGCAAACCATGGCGATTCGGTTACAACAAGTAGGCTAATGGTTGCTGCAACCAGAATAAACCAAGCCACCAGCATCAGGTAGCCCGATTTGGGATGAAATTCCTTTTCCATAATTGTTGTATTTAAAGTGATATTAAAATGATATTACAAATATATTATTGATTTTATAGAATGTCAATAAAAAAGGCCGATTTTTTTCGGCCTTAATCTTTAATCTTACCTAATAGTTGATAGAATTGCTTTTCGGGTGCTGGTGGTGTTACCTTTTCAAGTTCCTTTAGGTAGTCCGTCAAATATTTTAGAACTTTTTTGCTTTGGCAGGCATCCATCCTTTCAGCATCTTTATAACCTGATTTACTTTTGAGGTTTCTATCAACATGTAAGTTTAGCACTGAGTAGAGATTTACCATAGGCAAATTGGTTGAATGGTTTCAACATCAGAACGTATATATATAATAAGGTATTGTATAGAGCTGAAAAAAAATATGCAAAATGTTTCAATGTTGCTTAAATAACAAAACAGACCCTCCATTTGTCATCCTAAGCGTAGCGAAGGATCTATTCAAAATTTTGCAGTTTACTGGAGCGTTTGGTGTTTTCACTATCAACTAACAACTTTCAGCTGTCAACTACACTTGTCATCCTGAGCGCAGCGAAGGAGCTCTAACCGGCCTAATGAGATGTTTCGCTAACGCTCAACATGACAATAGTTTCACGAACAGCGAACAACATTTCCAGCCCCGTAGGGGCGTAATGTTTGTAACTCCATGGCTACTCCTACTCTAAAGCGATGCACGCTATGCATATGCCTATGAGCAATGAAACGTTGCATTGCAACGGAAAGGCATTGCAAAGAGCGGTTTTCATGTTCTTTCTTGTCTTGA
>Ga0078972_1009356_pt1 | contig 19408 bp, 19 predicted proteins | sample YelNatPaOPGAMG01_FD_67568 | JGI IMG/M metagenome (GOLD analysis project Ga0078972, IMG submission 67568) | Hot spring thermophilic microbial communities from Obsidian Pool, Yellowstone National Park, USA - OP-RAMG-01 (SPADES assembly) (version 2) | ecosystem: Environmental > Aquatic > Thermal...
AGCGTCTCAAAGCCAGCAAGCAAAAGGTATTCACTGGGATGATCGAAGCCGATGGCGTAGCCATGTGTGTACACTATCGGCGCTTGAAAGCGGATCGTCCTAGTCCGTTTCCGATATCGCCTGTGACGAATCGTGCAGAAAACGATCAGGCGGATTCCGCGACGCAGGAGGTACAGGAGAACGAGTTTGTCGTTGGCGCGGACCCTGGGAACGCGACTACAATAACCAACGCTGTACCCAAGCGTGCGGAATATGGTATCAACGGTAACTTTTTCCAGAGAGACATGCGTCTTTTGAGGTTCTCGAGGGCGAGATACTATCGAGAATCGGGATTCACGAGTGCGAGGAAGAGAATCGAGAAATGGAATCCAGGCACGAAACAGCACCTGGAAGCTATTCGCGATGTTACCAGTCGTGGAGCGGACTTTCGAGCTTTTCGAGAATTCATCAAAACTCGCGTTGCTCATGGCAATGCGCTGTGGAAAGAATATACAATGCCCAGTCGGGCTCGTCCGCGTCTGAACTTGTACTGTGGGAAGCAGCGTGAATTCGCGAACTTTTTCAATGAGTTGAGCGCCCTCAAAGGAGATGAAAGTCAGAGGCTGGTAGTAGCATACGGAGCAGGGCGCTCGGGGGTCGAAAAAAGAGAGCACACCAGCTGCAACGCCAAGAACGTACCCGGAGTGTGCGAGGCGATTTGTCACAGTACCCATAGATGAGTTCCGAGCATCGTTTATACACCAAGAGCTTCGGTGCACACTTCAGAGGGTCGAGATGCAAAAGTGTCAGCGGAATCCTGAGGTTATATAAAAACGTACGGAGCCTTGACTGCAGAGCAAATGGAATGGAGGGCGAAAGTTCGAGGACTCCTTCCATTACTGAGTACAACCACCATCGGCGGCAAGAAATGTATCGAGTTTGTGAATCGTGACTTTCATGCTGCTATCCATATCAGGAGATGTGTGGTGATGGAGAAAAAGGACCTCCAGAGCTGCCGAGAGCCTACTTTGTTGGACAACCTCTCAAAGTCAAACTAGATGAGAATAAGTTGGAAGCAGTAGTAGATGGCCGGTCAAAAAAAACTGGGAGACGTCTGCACGTCGGTACCCATTTACCCTGTGTGTTCGCGGAACGTTCTCGCCGCGTTCCCGACGCTCCAGATGCAAACACTCATTCAGCGCCATTGCGCTTCTCGAAGCTGACATACTGGACGCCATGGCGTTCACGGAGGATACACTGCCCTCGCTTGAGGCGTGGAAATGTTTTGTCCGTCGACTGGAAGAGCGATATGGTTTGCGCGAAGTGCCGAGAGCCAGCTGGTTAGGAGCACAACGCCCGGACTTTTTGTCGCATGCGCTGCAACAGCGAGTAGCGTACCTGTTGCCAGCAGCGGTCTGCGATGACTTGTCACAGAAAGAGGCTCGCTTGTGCTCCATATCGGATCAAAGTTCAACAGAGGCAAAAGTGGCAGTTCCCGGAGCGATTATCGCAGCGTACGTGGGTCGCAACCTGCAGGGCCCGAGCGGAGGCGTCCACGGAGGCGCCATTGCCTCGCTCCTCGACGCGAGCATCGGGATGGCGACAAACCCGCGTTCGGACCCGGACGGGTATGTCACGGCACAGCTCGTTGTCAATTATCGGCAGATTGTCCCACTGGGCTCGTACGTGTTGGCGTTGGCCTATGTCCATGATAGGGAGCCGGCGCGGCGCAAGTGCTACGGCATGTCACGACTCGTGGACGCTGGCGCACTTGCCCAGTCGACGGACACCTGCGCACTGCAGCTGCAGCGGCCGCTAGAGGCTGCTCGTCGCGATACCGCTCGTGAACGGGTGTACGCGGATGCAACGGCGCTGTTCGTTAGACAGCGACATCGCCCGGAAACTCATGGGGAGCGTTCGCTTCAAACTGCCGCGGTGAATCGAGTGGAATCCGTTTCGGGTTTTCTGGGGGCGCAGGCCCGGCCATGGCGTGCTTCCTTGTAGCGCATGCACGTCATGGCGCCGCATTCGGCTTTCAGGGATGTTGCGGCCAAGTGAATGCGTTAAGCGAGCCAGGTAGCGGAAACAGCAGCGTATGCATCCCGCTCTGCAAGCGCCATGTGAGGCATGCTTTGCAGGCCTGCTCCAGCCGAGCGTGAAGTTTCTGCATTGCGAGTCGAAGGAGTCATGTGAGGGAACGTCTTGTCGGCCCCATATCCCAGTTGCTGCGAGGTTTAGGTACGCGTCTTCGTGGCCGATGGATGCCACCGCATGCGTTTCACGCCGATGCCCGTGAGCGCAGCGCGCCAGTGAATAGCTGCATGCTCGAAAGTGCGCTTGTCGTCCGCTATGCGGCAGCGTGGAGGTAAACGGCTGATGGATGCCGGTTTGAATCCGAACGGATCCGAACCGTAGCCACTGCCGTCGTCGAATACGCGGGGCGAGTAGAGACGACGTTGCCGCTCGCTGCTTCACCGAATCATCTGCAGTTTTCTGCTCCAAAGTGCAGGCATGTTGACTAAGGCAGCGGAAGGAGTCGGTAACCTGTTTTCTTTTTCAATTGCTTGTTCGCCTTTCATTTGAAACCTCGTGTTTGCTTCGTTGGCTTCCGAACAAATTTCCCCTGTAAACAGCGAGCGATCGTTCGGTCATGTGGCTACGGTTCTCCCGTGCTGCAGCTCCGGCCGCATACGGAGTCATATTTCCCGAAGCGGGTCCTGGTAGCCACTTTGGAGGCATATCTCGAGGTCCCTGACCGGTGTCTGCTGGCTCTCACACTCGTGCTGCCGCTGCGCGACGTAGCATGGTGTCGTTCCGCATGCTGCGGCGTCCGGCCCGGCTCTCGGCATTAGGGCAGAGCTGTGGTTGCTCGGCTTGAACGCAGACATCGTCGTCCTGCTTCTCCGAGCGCGTCGAAAGTGGGTCTCAGTATGAAACGTGCACCGTTGGCGCACACGACGACGGACTGCGGGTACTCCCGTGGTGCAAGGCGCTGCCACCAGCATCGGACGGTAGAGGGAATCGCAAGCGAGCAGTGGCTAGTAGTGAAGCATTTTGAGCCCGAATGCGCAAAGATCCTACTGAAACTCTCTGAGCGTCTCAATGAGTGATTTTCGGAAGCGCATGAGGAAAAAGGGGGCCAACGAGTGCGGCGCAGAAGCTGCGCTAGCGCAGCGACACACACTTGCTCTAGTCGGAACGGAGCCGCGGAATACGCTGACGACCGAATGATATATCCGGACGATGATCCAGCAGACTAATGAAATCCTGAAACGGAGCTGTACTCGGCAAAGAGCATGCTAGAATGCCGCCATGATCCAGCAAACTGCTGTAACCTTGAAACGGAGCTATACTCGGCAAAGAGCATGCTAGAATGCCGTCATGATCCAGCATACGAATGAAATCCTGAAATGGAGCTATACTCGACAAAGAGCATGCTAGGATGCCGTCATGATCCAGCATACGAATGAAATCCTGAAATGGAGCTATACTCGACAAAGAGCATTTTAGAATGCCGCGATTTGTATAGAGACGACTCGGTCGGCATCAATGAACCGCAGTTCTGCGATCCTGGCGAATCCTCCGCAAACGGATAGTGGCGAATATTCTGTATGATGTCTGATGAACGAGCCCAGCATGGTTTATCGCGAATGTGCGCTTGCTGCCATTAACCAAAAAAAGCAGACACTGCGCTCCTAAACAGCAGTGTTGCACGGCAGCCATGTTCGAAACATGGGACGGGTGCACTTCGGTCACACGGGTTTTCAGACCCATGATGGTCGGATCTCGTCCCAGAGTCATGAGCAGCAGTCTTGACGGGATGTTGCTGCAACTGTTCCCGTTCGCTTCCGCTTGTATTTGGCTTGAAAGTCGCGGACCACTGTCGTCCCTCCAGCTGCAGCGTCGGCACTCGACGGATGATGATGGCGGCAACAGAGTTCCGACTTTACTGCTTTCAACAGTCATAAACGAAGTTCTTCCATGAACGGAACTAGCGATCTGCATTTTGCTTGCCGTTTTCATGTTCTTTGTAGAGAGCTTTGGTGCGCTCATTGCAGCGGTGTCCATGAAATATACGCAGGTGCTCCCGTTTGTCCATCATACCTGTATCTCAGCGCGCGCCATTCTGTGGCGCTTGAACGCTTGCTTCATCGCCCGGAACGCGGACTAGACGGATACACACAGCTCCAGTTGAAGACTTGCTCCGCTTCCGCACCCGTACCCGTACCCGGGGATTAAGGGCATCTTCTCCGCGATCCCGTCGGCGAAGACGCTGACCGCTGGACGCGCAAGCGCACGCTGTTCCATTCGATGCAGGATTCGTGGAATGCGATGCTGTCCATGATTGAATATGTATCGGAAGCAAAATCCAGGCATCTGCAAAAGTCTAGAAATTCCGATGCAGTCACGCGCGTCTTGTCCAGCGTGGCGACGCACGCTCCATTAGGAGCGATCGCTGCAACTACCCAAGTCCGAGTCCAAAACCCTATTCCATCAACAAAAGAAGAGATACAGGGAAGCACAAGTGATATACTTAGAGAGCGGTATCATGTCGCTGTCGAATGCAGTATCCTCGCCGGCCGCAAACCGAGCATGATTTGTCTCTCGAACGGCATCGATTATTTGAGGTGACGCGTCCAGTGAACGTTCGGCGTGAGCTCGTGAACGCGTCGTGAAGCAAAGACGTCGAATATTTTCCCCCAGCCGTTCCGCCGACGCAAAGCTCTGTGCTCACAAATTCCCATGAAACAGAAATATCGAAAACTTGAAGTACGGGTCGTTTGAACTAGCTATGCATCAGGAATCGAGAATCGCGGAGGCTCGCTCCTGTGTACTGGGTAGTGTTCTCGGTTATTTTAGGGACGATCGGTCGAGAGCGTCGCGAATCAAGTTGATTTCGGTAACGTAATCATGTCCATCGGCATTGACTCCAATGCGTCATTCCGAGAAAACGACCAAGATTCCTCAACCTACGTTTGAATGCACAACGCCTTAAGGCTGCACCCCGAATGCCGAGGCGATGCATGCTAAAAAATTGAAGAAAAAACGAAAAGCAGCAATATCTCGAGCAGTTCAATGTTCCTCTATATGCTGACACGGGTATCGCACGACTGCCATCAAGTCCAGTGCGCATGGTTGCACTCTGAACCCACTGATATCGGGATCTCCGAGCCGATGCATTCGGTGGCACGGCGAGGCGGTTCCGCCTCCATACTGCGCGCGCACTGGCGCTCTACATACTCACAGCATGCACGGCGCTCAGCGCATCATACGCATCGACCAGTTTCTCCAAGCGCAAGTATGGATGGTGTCTGGTGGAACGCTATCGCTGATGCCGATCCTCATCGTGCAACTGCACGCACTCCTGGTCTGTACGAATGCTCTGTCGATTGAAAGGAGACGTCGGCCGCTGCCAGGCACGAGAATCCCTCGTCAGGAGCTACGTTCTGTCCATGGAAAGTAAAGTGGGATCTTATTGGACATATTCTGGAAAACACCCTCGTCTCGATTAGATGCCCAGGGCTTTGCGCGCGGCATGGCGCGTGTCCGTTTGCCAATCAGAAGCTCGTTATCTCTCCAGACCTGACCCGCTCAGACACCGTTACCTGCAACGTGCTCGCAGCAGACGCTACTGGTCTACGGGAAAAGTCTAGGGAGGCTTTTCGATTCAGTACATGTCTCGTATGCAGCGACGTGAACCTGGGTTTATTGGGCTAATGCCCTGCTGGGGGCGGTCATCGCGCACTGGGGCGCACCGCACCAGCCCCGGCACCAGCCCGGTGTCTGCGCCAGTGACGCGGCACGCGCTTGCGCCACACAGCGTGAGGCCCCCGAGCGACGACTCTGGACTGGCTTCTGAAGTGCGCTGGCGTCGTCGATCGAATTCCCCATCGTTAACCCGAAGACTGGTCCAGACGCTGGCCCAGGAGCCGTCGCGAACCAAGGACCCAAGCCCAGCGTGCTCGACGACGGCGGCGGCTTCCGGCGACGGTGCTGTCCGCGTTCAACGGCACTACGAAACGTTCTGGTGGACCTACGCTCCGACAAGAGAAACGTATCGCATCAACTACCGTGTTGAAGAAGCTAATAACGGGCAAGCGCCGCGGTTTCACGTCTTATTGATCCACGGGTTCGGCGCAAACCTGTTGCACTTTCGAAAAAATCAGCCGGTGCTCGCGCAGGAGGGTCACCGAGTCTTCGCTCTCGATCTGCTTGGCTTTGGGGCAAGTGAAAAGCCCAGCCTAAAGTCCGATGGAAGGAACGAGCCGGAGCATGTCGATGCGACCTGCAAGGGATATTCACTGGAGCTGTGGCGTGACCTCTGTCTCGACTTTATTCGGGAAATGGATCGGCGCTATGATGATTCACCCCATCGCTGGGTCATCTGTGGCAATAGCATCGGCGGTCTCATTGCGCTCATGACCGGGGTGATGCTTCAGCATCGCCAAGTCACCACGTCGTCCATTGTTGCCGCCGATAACCCGATCGATACGATGAAGCATTACCCGAAAGAGGAGCGCCAGCGCGATCGCCTCGCTGGACTCGTGCTTTTGAACTGCGCGGGCGGTCTCACGGGTATTCGATTTTCCGAGCTATCGCCGATTGGTGCGGCTTTATGGTGGCTCTTCACGACCATTTTCTTCCGTTCACCGCTTGTTTACTGGCTCTTCGAGCGTATTCGCAGACCAGCTTCCTTACGACAGACGTTGCGCCAGATTTATCGAAACGCCGAGGCCATCACCGAAGAGCTCATAGAGATTCTGCGAGCGCCCGCACATGACGATGGTGCTCGTGACGTCTTCGCCGCCGTCCTGCGCGGAGACGCGGGCCCGACGCCGCGAGAGCTCCTCCAACAGCTATCGCCGGAGAAGCAAGTGCTGGTGCTCTGGGGCCGCGACGATCCATGGACTCCCTTCGATCGAGGGCTTCATCCGGGTACGGCGTTCCCGAACTGGGTTCCAGTACCAACGCAGCTGCGTCTTATTTGCATTGAGGATTGTGGACATTGTCCCCATGACGATGCACCCGAGCGCGTCAATGCAGAGATGTGCACCTTTTTGAGAGAGCTCTGGCTGGTCGAACAAGACCGCCGTGGCCAGCAGACAAGCGATCTTTGAATGGCCGCCGGACCGAGCGTCGCCTTGTTCGCGCTCGAACAGTGTAAAGGGATCCACTGGGGACAAACGCCGCCTTCACTACCAGCGTCCAGTAAGCATCCTCGTGGGCGGAGCGGAACCTCCACCAACCCCAGTGCAGTTCCGTTGCACACGCCTGGTGTCGATACCGCCCTGTACGTCATTGTAGCTGCAATTGCGCTTGAGGTAATCACATGATGCTGCGCTAGCCTTCGAGCGTTGTCCATGGCGTCAGCTCCACGGCAACGGGTCTACTGCTTTACCATCCAGGATAGCGCCTACAGCGATTCCGTAAAACGCCACCAAAGCACGGACGTGACACGCACGCGCATCGCGCATCGCAGCTGCGGTAGCCGTCGCATGCAATCACATCGTGCGCGTGGCGATACGCCGCCAGGCGACGCCTTGCGTGACGTCGAGAAGCGCTGCTGCGTTAGCCGCTGCAGGATGCAACCGAATCGTGCGCGGCCATAGGATCCATGCTGGGACGTGCCCGCGTGCGCGTGTCTGACCCAAGCTGCCAAACAAAACCCGATGCATCTCTCTTGCATAGTCACCTGTTCTGATGGATAACGCATGGTGCATACGTTGCAACGCAGTGGACACGCATGAGCACCGTTAGAAAAGCACGGCGTCTGGATGCTGCGCGGGGATCTGCATCAGCACTATCCTGCCGTCGTCAACCAGCTACGCGATCAGTACGTACCCGCTATGTATTCCTTGAGTGCATCGGCTTCTTCTCGTGACTCCTCAATGAGCCGACGAACCACATCCCCAATACTGACCATGCCGATAGCTTGGCCGTCGCGCACAACCGGCAGGTGTCGCAGGCGACGCGACGCCATCAGCTCAAGCACCGATGCCAGGTCCGTATCCGGTGTCACGGAGATAAGCGCATTTGCCTTTGTCATGAACTCATGCACTTTGACGGTCAACAGTAGGTCAGCTGTTGTTCGGCCCGCTGAGGCGGCGCCACTTGAACCACGGCTAATCAGCAAGCGCGTCAGGTCGCGTTCGGATATGATTCCGACCGGCTTGCACGCCTCGTCGTTCTGTTGTGGTTGCTCAACAACAAGCAAACAACCGATGTTATGGATGAACATTTTCTTCAGCGCGTTCTGCATGGTATCGTTGGCAGCGATTTGGTAGACGCGTTCGCCGCGACCTCGGATGAGCTCGCCCACGGGAGTCTGCGAGCGAAGAATAGTGCGCGGCCGAAAGTCGCGTTTCGTTTGTGACGCGACAGAAGCCGCGCTATCGCTACCAGCGCTGTTGGTTGCTGAGCTTGTCTCGGAACCTTGTTGGCCCCAGCTGCTTGACGCAAAGCGACGGCGCACCGGCACTAGCGTCGGCAGCAACCGAGCTTGCGACTGCATCCAGGTCCCATACGAAGCGTTCAGCGCTTTCTCACAGTCGAACGCCCAGAACTGCCTCCAGAAAACACTGGTTTTTCGAAAAGTGCGTAAAATGGAACGCATGGCTCGACGGTGGCGGTTGTGCTTGCCCGCTCAACGAAGCGTCTACGTCAACTGGACTCAGATGCGCGCATGGTACCGAAATCGGCGCAGACGATTCCGCCAGCGCAGAGACGCACAGGGCACGCACGAGATCGATCGCGATCGATCGCGTGCGTGCGTCTGCGTGTGCCGGAATGCGTGCCGCATGCATGCATGCATGCATGTGTGTGTGTCGCTTCGCGAACGGCAACTCTGACCCCCGGGGCTGCTTTGCTGTCGCAATAGCACCGAGATTATGGTGCGGTGCTGCAGGCGTACGTACAGTGTCGCTTTCGTAACCAGCAGCGCGCAAAAGAGGCGGGCTCGGGGACACCGCTCCGTACCGTCGAATGCAAACCTTGAGCGACCGTAGCATCGCGTCATCTGATATGGGATTTGGCGAGGCGTTGTACTGCCGGGCCGAACTCGCCGACAGCCTGCGCGCGTTCGAGACCGCTAGTGTCCACAGACGGCCGCTGGTGATGCATGCAACAGCATTAGAACTGTCTGTTAGACGACGAGTGGGCGTTTCCATGCACTGCACCGCATCCGGTGCCAGAGTCACGGAATCGTTTCGAAGTTGTTTTTGGAGCTCACGCGATCAGCAGCGGCTCTGGTGACCGGCACGTTGCCGCTGGAACGTAGCGGCATTGCACTCGATTCCGGCGATGCGCCGCACCGGACGGACTCGGCGCGCATACGCTTTGCGGGTCGTATGCATTGAAGAGGTATCGATGGCAGGCGTGTGCCTGCCATCGATGCAGCAGCGGACATGCGGCTGTCGCACGACCAGGCACAGGGACTTGCGGCTGAGCGCATACAGTGCCATTTGCAATCGGATGGATATGTCACCAGTGGCTACGCTCTGCCCTATTGTGAAAACGGCAGCGACGGCGGTACGTACCCAGCACATCACCGCACAGCATGCGGCGTACTGAGGGTCACCACGACCTGCCGAGGCCTGCGACGCGCCCGGTCCGTGCACTCGCTGCGCTGTGCACAGAACAGGAGCCTCGACACGCCTACGGGTGCCTCTAGTTTCTGGTATCTTATGCTTGCTCAGGATCAGAGTCGATAGCGTGTCACTTTCCACAGTTTATTTCGTAAAGTCGAACGACGCTCGTTCATAGAACAGGCGCCGCCAACAGGATGCGTTGCGCGCTTGGTGCTCGGGGCGCCCGAGCCAGCCGGCCTTTCGACCACACAACCGCGCGTCTATCAACAAGCGATCGCTACACGATACCTCAATTGAAAATGCGTACGACCCTCTGGTACCGGAATCGTTCCAAGCTTGGTTCAGCGGGTAGCACCACCTCCCGCGGAAACGGTGCGTGTCTCGGTCAGCGTCCTCGTTTGGTGCGCATGCGCGGCTCGTCGTGCCTCCTGCACAAGCGATCTTGCATGCTCAGTGGTTCGCGTGCTCAAGCTCCTTTCGAAGGTGTGGGTATTCAATCAAATATCCGATGGTTCCAACCACAATCATAATGTGCACCAGGGGCGTAGCCTTCCCCGGAAGGAAGTACTTGCGGTAGTACCACTCTGACAGCGCTCCCAGCCGTTCTCTCGTCGGTACCAATTGCTCCAGTTGGACCCGCGCACGCTCCACTAAGTCAACAACCTTTGCATTTTTCAGGTTTGACGGGAGTCGAAGCATCCTTCCGACGGTAGGGTTGAGGTTCGAAACGGCGCTGCTGCTGCTGCTGTTACTGCTGCCGCTGGTGCGCGTACGCACGAACGCGTGCAGGCGCAGGCATGGCGCACGGATGTCACGCTCCGCGTGTCACGAGCGATGCGCGCCATCTTCGGCGGCAGCGCCCTGTTGTCAGCGCCCACTCGAGGAACGCCGGTCTATGAAATCGTTTTGTCAAATGAAAAATCGCTCAGTTGCTGCGTGTCGATTACGGACGCCCGTACTCGTTCCGTGACTCTGCCACGTTCACGAAGACGCTCGACTCGCGTTGGATTCGTTGCTCCAGTCGGTTTGGAGAACAAGGCATGAAAGCGTTTACAGACGAGGGAACGAGAAGCAGTTTTCAGTGACACGTGGATACTTGCTGCATTGGAGCTGACACTTTCCCCATAGTGAATGGTAGTGAGCGCGCATTGATCAAGTCTTCGATGTTGAGAGACCGACCTGCCTACCGAGTATCTGCTGGATACGCGACTCTAGGCGGAAACCAGACAAGTGATTACCGTATCTCTGTGGGAGTTTCCGGGGAACATCCACATCAGACATGTCAGGGATTGGCATTAGGGCCGCAGGAACGCTTGCTGACGATACTAGGGCGCATTCGAGGTCTGGATTTCGGTAAGAGATGACGAGGCAGCCGGGCGGGAGTCCGCAGATACTCCTGAACGCACGCACTGGATGCCGCTTGCGCCTCCGGAGGAATGGGTTGAAAATTGCTGTGGAACTGGCAGCGCTAGTCCCTGGTTGATACGAACGAATTGCTTACTCCATAGATTGTCGCTTATGCGCCTGGGGAATGCAGCGTAGCCGCGAGATCGGCCTACGCTGCATCAGAAGTGCGAATTATCTCCGTAATGCTGTGGATGCGTATTGGAGCTGCGTGGTGCTCGACAGGCTTCGACCACCAGTCAGAGGCGCGGAGTCTATCAGCGTATTCCGACGCGGCAGGCGTTCTCTCTCAATGCAGTGAACGTTCCAGAAATCGGGAACCCGGATACGGAACCCGCCTTGCAAGCGACTCCGCCATCGCATTCAAGACACCAGTGACATGGAGTCCGGTTTATTCCACGGGGCAAGATCGTTGAAACGAACTGGGGATCAGCAAGAGTGCAGTTGCTATCAGCATCTGGGTAAGCAGCCTTCATGGCGCACCAGATCCGATAGGTTCCATGAACCGTCTGTCACCCGATGCGAGCAGAGGCGCATAATGGAGAACCCCGGTCGTCCATGTCGTGCTCGAGGCAAAAAGTTCTGCAGCGGATTTGCTCGGGGTTCCAGTATCGGTCGTCGGATGCAGCCCTGGCACAGCGATGAAAGTGACAAGGCGCGTACTTCCGGGGCAGTCATCATCGCATCGTTGCGGGAGCAAGTGCCTGCAATCCCGAGAGCTACTGCGAGCGCGGCATCGGTGTGAACCTCTCCTCGCTTGTCCCATGCGTCGGTAGAAAACACCATAGCGAGGCGGCCCTCGAATGGTCATTTCAGAGTGGCACACTCCGGGTACTGTGCGCTGATTCCCGTGCTTCTGCATCGACGATATGCGCTGCAGTTGTACTCGACGCAGACGCTGGCATTTGCACTTCGACGATGTGACGCACCGTTCAATCATGCTGTTCTTGCATAACACGAACACGCAGCAGTTCAGGTCCTGAGGATCCGGGAATCCCAATTTGAGCACGATTTCCCGGGCAGCTTGCTTGGCGAAGGGATGCGCAGCACCCGGTCTTTGCGTGAATGGCTCTATCCGCGCATGCTCGCCGTCGCGCTTTTTGGTACTGCTACTGCTGCTGCTGTTGCTGCTGGTTATGGTGCCGGTGTCAAGCGGTCGTACGCAGCACGCTGTATCTGCCTGCGGGATTGTGTACAGCGTGCCGTGACAGCTGGAAGGCGCCACCGCCTAGCCCAAAACAGACGCCACGACAGCGTCGGCGCATGTACGTGCCCAGTGCTGTGCATCCAGCGGCAAAAAACGTGCACGGTGTACGTACGGGCACGAAATATGCGCTTCAGGTCGTGCTGCTGACAGCATGTTCCCCGACTTTCGTCGAATGGTCGGTGTTCCGACCATGGCCACTGTCGGCGTCGCTCGATACCAGTGTCGAGGCGATGGGCTGTTCCCGGTTGCATCGCATGACTGGGTCGGCGCTGCGATGGGACCCCTGGCCCCCGTCCAGGCTGCAAGAACCAGTTGTCAACGGTGTGCTAGGCGATGATCTGCTGCCAGTCTGCAGCTCGCCCGATTCCTCAAAAAACTTGCCAAGTTCTGTTTCCCGCTCAAACCACACCAGACTGAGGAAGCCGTCTAGCGACGACATCAGGAGAAATGATGCATCCGGGGACCACGCCACGTCAGTCACGGCACCGTAGTGGAGGCCTTGCACCGCTGCAAAAGAATGTGGTGTTTCCGAGTCGTACATGTAAAGACCTCGCGCGCTGTAAATGGCGAAAACGAGTCGGTATGGCAATCGCGAACGCCAGCAACCAAGGTCCTCATCCAATGTGGGATCCTGGCGACGAGCGAAGCGCCGCGAACAGAAGCGAGCCCCGAGAATCGACTCTTCATGTCCACCGAGGTGCAGTAGCGGTGTCGACAGGTTCGAGCGCGCAAACACATGCGCGCCCTTGGTCCGATGCGACGCTGCGTCTCTGCTCGAACAAGTCGGGGCAGCATCGCGTGGCTCCGGGACGATGCCCGCCGGGCAGACGAGGAAGCTGCCGTCGGGGCTCCACGCGAGCCTCCGAAAGAAGTGCATGAGCCCTTCGCTCTCAAAAAGACGACGGGACGAAGGTTTTCTCGGTTCTGACTCCAATGGATGGGATGGCACAGGCGTTATCTGTTGCGTTTCCGAATGGCTTGGCGGACATGAGGCGTCCGCGGTCATGCAGGGATGCGCAGTTGCATCACTGTGCACCATGCTCCCAACCGCTGTCGAACGTATCACCCGGCGGCGATCAGGCGACCACTCATGTACCCGTAGAAGGCGATCAGCGCCCATGGAGCACAAGTAGGTCCCTAGCGGGTCCCAGGATACCCCCTGCACATAATTCGTATGTTCGCGCAGCGACAACAACAACTGCGGTCGAGTCGAGTCCGTGGTGTTCCAGATAGCCACCGTATTATCGACGGACGCCGTTGCCAGAAGCTTGCCATCCGCGCTCCAAGATACGTCCATGATCATGTCGTTGTGCTCATGCAGTGTCGCTTCGAGTCGCCACTTGCCCTGCACTGCGTCGAACTTCCACAAGACAGCGTATCCGTCGTCCGCCCCCGAGACTAGTCGGCCCGAGTCGACGGGATCAAAGCGTACCACGGAGACGGCAGCGGCGTGTCCCTCCAGTGTGTCCAGGAAACGCACCGACTGAGCTGCCGCCTGCGCCAGTGCGTACCGCTGTTTCTTCGATGGCTCGTGTGGCTGGGCAGCGAGCGCACGCAGCTGCTCCCAGTCTGGCTCCAGACGCCAGAGAGATACCCGCTTGTCCTGGCCGCCTGTCGCAATCGTTCCATCTGCAGCGATGTCGACACTAAACACACCGCGCTGCTGCTCGTGCCATTCGAGCTCGAGCACCAGCGCTCGCATCGCCTTTCCGCACGCTGCTCGCCGTTGTCGCGGTATGCACCCGTTTCGGCAAGCAGGAACGGGCGCTCAAGCACGCTCGGACCTGGCACACACGACTGCCAGCCAGCCTTCGAGGATTCTATCGCCGCGCCAGAGACGTCACGGATGGAAAACCGAGCAGTCCGCGAACGCTAGCGGTAACGGGGCAACGGGTGCGGACTACGCTGATCCAGTTGGAAGCGCACGACTGTAGCTCTGTGAGGCATTCCGAAGCTTTTGACGGCAGCAAAGTGGATCAGCGTGCGCCGAAGTGAGCGAAAAAAAGCGCGCCAAAAGATCTGTATTCTGCGGGATCATTTACGGTTCCTGATTTGATCAGTGTGCGCCGAAGTGAGCGAAAAAAAGCGCGCCAAAAGATCTGTATTCTGCGGGATCATGTACGGTTCCTGATTTGATCAGTGTGCGCCGAAGTGAGCGAAAAAAAGCGCGCCAAAAGATCTGTATTCTGCGGGATCATGTACGGTTGCTCCATAGCCGGTGGGTGATGCCTCGCTACCGCAGCAGCTGCCTTGCGTCCCATGGTGTGGCCAGCGCTCGGCGCCCAGCGCAACCTGCCCGAGCGGCGTTCACACGAACTGCGCGGGTGCCACATAGCCTGCTGGTAAGAGCACCGGAACTGCGTGCGGGGCGCCTTGGTTTGCAACCAACGAGCCTTCGCGTCTGGTAATTTTCTTCGCTCCGCGCGGCGCCAGCGATAGCTTTATGTCACTGGCTACGAAGCACGGGTGTAACTGGTGTGCACAGCTGACGACCCGCGTTCATATAACGAAAACTCGCTTGGTCTTGCGCAAAGCATCCGTAGAGCTTTGCGCCAAACGAACCCAGCGCCCAGGCCGAGACGCGCACGACTAGCCTTCGTGCTTTGCGGCTTCAGTGCTCAGACGACAGCGCAGTTCGTGCTGCGGCATACGCTCCAGAAACACTCGCAAAAGCCAGGCGAGCCGGTGTTGGCTCTAATCAAGCAAGCTGCTGCCGAGGAGGTGCTCTACCGCCTCTGATGGCGATTCGATTTGCCAACTGCCATTGGCAAAAAGCCGGATAACTTGATTGTGGTACCGGATGAGCGTCGGCCGATTCCCAACACTCAACACGCTAATACCCATCTCCCGCAAGAGCTCATAGAGACGGCGTTCGTTTTCGACATCCAAGCCACTGGTTGATTCATCCAAAATCGCAAGCTGCACAGGCTCCGGCTGCAGTAAAAGGCGCGCAAATGCAAGCCGTTGTTGCTCGCCAAGCGAAAGAATGGCGGCAAAGTCGGCTTCGACGTCGAGTCCGCCTAATCGATCTACAAGGTCGGGCAGGTTGACGCGCACCAGAACGTTCCGAATCGTCTTCTCATCAACGTTGGCCGCATCCTCTCCATGCAGCGGATAAAAGAGATTCTCGCGGAGGGTGCCCAACATCAAATACGGCCGCTGGGGAACGAAAAGCGTATTCCGCGGATGCGGGCGCCGGTACACGACGCCGCTGCCCCGTTTCCAGAGGCCGGCGATTGCCCGCACCGTGGACGACTTGCCCACGCCGCTCTCACCCATGAGCAAGATGCGTGCGCCATCCTCAAGCATGAGATCCAGCTGGTCAACGAGCCGCCGTCGGCCTTCGGGTGTGTAGATCGTCAGCTTCTCCAGACGCAAAGCTGCTGGCTTGACGCCGGCAGCCGTGCCGTTCCCTGTCAGCGTCACGATGCCTTCCGTGTCGGCCTGTGACCCGGCGTCTCGCTCGTGGCGCTGACCAGCGAGCAGCCGCGGCTCCACAGCGCAGTGCAATTCATAGAGCCGATTCACTGCGGCAGCGAACGCAGAAAGGCCGACGAATTCATTCACAACCAGGGACAAGTCGTTCAGCACATGATTGTAGCTGAAAAACGCTTGGCTCAATGCACCTAGCGGTATGCGACCAGAAAAGTAGTCCCTACTGACGACCAGAGCGGGCACCACCTGGATCAGATAGCGATACCAGGTCGTTGCAAAGGTCACGTTCCGTTGCCATCGCAGCAGTTGGATCATATTGTCGAAGAGGGCCCGGAACCGACGCGAGACTGCGCGCTGCTCCTGTTCCTCGCCGCCGTAGAACGCGATCGACTCGGCATTCTCTCTAACGCGAACAAGCGCGTACCGAAAATCTGCTTCTCGTCGGAGCTGGGCGAAATTCAGGTGCACGAGTCGGCCGCCTAGCCACAACGTCACCGCCGTCCCAATGGTCGAGTACAGCACAAGCAGCAGAAACAGCTGTGCGCGGATGCGGAACAAAATCACGCTGAACAGTAAAAAGTCAAATAATGCGATCACCACGGTGCATCCGAATCCAACGGCACGTTCCGTAAACGCGCGAATGTCCTCGCTAATTCGCTGGTCGACGTTATCGAGAGCATCTTGCACGACACGAACGCCACCTGCGGACGTCGCTGGCGTTGCATGAACGGTCTCATTGTTCTGTAATCGCAGAATATTGATTGTATAATACTTGCGGTCATGGAAGTATCCGCCGAGAAGGCGCTCGGTGAGGAAGCGACGCCACACCAGGGCGGTTCGTTGTCTCATCCACTCGAACAGCGTCAGAAACGGGGGCCCTGCGATGAGTGCCGCAACGTAGAGAACCAAGAATTTTTGATACTTCACCGCATCCTTCGCGTTCAACGCGTTCCAGAAGAAGCGCTGAATGAACGACAACGAAACGGCATAGAGGGTGCAGACGAACGCCAGCGCCAGTGTTCCCAGTGTCCACCGCCACGCGGCGTTGCGACTGCTCGGCTCGGTCCAGAACGGAACTGCGAGTTCTTTGAGCCGCTTGAGCAGGGCTATGGCACGCTCGTGTCGACTCTGCAAGCGCGCTTGGCCGTCAGCGCTAACGCCCGCCATACGTAACCTGCTGCACCGACGCGCTGCTTGCGAGATCGCCTTGCGCGACGGAAACCGACCCAGAAACCCGACTTGCGAGCACGTAGCTTGAAACTGGACCTGTTTTCGCCCAGCGCACGTCCATGCAAGGCGCGCTGGTTGTGCAAGCGATGACAGAGCGGCACGCGCTCTGAGCCGGAACGCTACACGAGCGCCCGCAGAGCGAGCAGTTCCCTGTGTTAAAGCGCCGCCGCTCTGTAGAAAAACAAACGTTATCGGGGACGAGCGCAAGATACAAGGTAGCGAATTCGCACCACAAGACCTCTGCTTTACGCGAAATAAACGGGTAGTCTCTGGCATAACTCTTCGCAGAAGAGCCTGTCTAGACGTACCTGCAGCGTTCCCAGCTAGTCGCACACGAGCTGGAGCATCCGCCAGCGCATCCTGTGCACCGGGAGAAGCGCTGCAGGCGCGCTCGAGCGGCATTGCACGTGCGTGGCGCCTGCCACGTCAACGCTGTCAGCGATTTCCTGCTCTTTTGATGACAAAACGTTTCCATGGACCAAGGAGTCCGAAATCCGGGATGGGCTTTAAGATTCATGTGATCGTCCACCATGCTGCACCCTACTTCCAGGTTCCATTACTTACAATTCCTCTGGGATACGCTGGTCGTTTCGTATGTTCTATCGTGCGACGACTGCCTGCCGTGAGCACTCGCCGTAGCGCTTATACCGCTGAAGCAGGTGCTGCACGGAGACAGAACGGCTTTTCCGTACCACTGAGGGCTTCGGCTCGAGATGTGGTGCAATCGACACGGAGTCGGCGTACATCATCATTCTGGGAGTCCGCAAGCTGCGCAGACAGTACGTCTGTCTGCAGCAGCGCGCAGCATATATTCTAAGAGTCCATTGCGACCAGGGCGACGCCCAGAAGCAGATCAACTGCCCCTAGTCCGAGAATAAACTGCGTTGTGGACGAGTTGCTCAGATCTCGCCAAATCACCTGACTCTGGGTGGAGCACGAAGCACAAGCACTGGGGATTCGTCCGGCTCGCGAGACTTTCCACCTAGAAGATCAACCTTCGAAGATACGGAAAGCCTTTCTCCTTTTAACGTTGATCGTAGTGGGAAACGAAATTCCTATCGGATTGCTAGTTAGTAGTGAGTTTCTATTCTTTGTTCGATTTAAAGCTGTCGTTACGCCCACGTCTGTATCTGGAAGGCATCAGACTCGACGCGTATCTCGCTTTTGAAGGGAATTGCGATCCTGATCATTCGCTGACTTGTTGTTGTACCTTAGGTTCAAGTCGTATTTGCGTTGACGTCATAGCAAAGTATAGTCTTGCGATTCATTCGTGTTTCAGCCCTTACAGTACTCTAGTCAAGTGATTTTTCGTAGTTTACAGTAGACGCTTCCAAAGTGCATTCTTATCATAGCAATGGAAAGTAATGGAAATGGAAGTGGAGGATGCTGGAGGCCCGGTGTCGCCGGCTGCCGGAGAAAAATGAAAAACAGAGGCGAGCCAAGCGGAACGAGACAAGTCGAAGAAGCGACAGCGGGATGCCCGACGTCAATGGATGCGAGAAAGACGATCATATTACGAGATGCTGGTGAAAGCCTGTCTTCTTAAACACATCAAAGAACCGCACAGGGAAAAGCCCCAAGAGGCCATCAGAACCCGTTTCGAGGCGCACTCTATGAGTGTATGAGACGCTGCCGTAGGACTGATGCATATCGCGAGGGATATGTATCGCGACGTGACGGGCATGGAAACAGAAGAGGTTCCGGAAGAATTTTTCGACAAGACCTTTATTCGTCACTTGATGTTTGGCACGGGGGAAGCGTAGAAGCGAAATGCGCGAGTATATGCCCTCCACGAAAAATGCCCCAAGTACCGCTTCAACGGTACTCGATACGGGCATGACTCGAATATTTAGTTCTAAGTGCCCATGAAGTACCCCACGAACCTGAAGAACCATCTGACCGTGAACCTCGAACGCTTCGTGGTACGCTCTATCTTTGCGCTCTACCCGGGCATCTCGCGCAAAGGGATGTGGGCCATCATCAATGGTACCGCGAACGATCGCCAGAGTGGACAGGAGATCGAATTCGTCGACAAGAAGACGTCACACAGCAGCACAAATGAAGCTTCTGGAATCCGTGCGGCTATACAGGAGCACCGTGCAGTTTTGGGCCAGTCAATCCCGTAGAAAATGTATCAGAAATGAAAAAAAAGATGTTATCCCGTCATCCTAAGCTATTTCTTGTTTCGGAACCGAGAACTCGAACGCAACGCCGAAGAGCAGCTGAGTCGGGCAAAAAATGAAAAGTCGGAGAGACGGGAGGCTTTCCTAATGGGTAAGCGCTTCAACGTCCTTCCGTTGTGCAACATCAAGTCACATTTTGTGACAATCGACTCCGGCGTCCTTTACGGGATCATGAGAGAGATCAGCCCGGAGTTCGATGTCAGCAGGGAGGAGTTCACCGGTGAAAACCGGGAGACGCACTGGATGAATATCTTCGACTTCAAGCGTCTCAAAGCCAGCAAGCAAAAGGTATTCACTGGGATGATCGAAGCCGATGGCGTAGCCATGTGTGTACACTATCGGCGCTTGAAAGCGGATCGTCCTAGTCCGTTTCCGATATCGCC
>Ga0078972_1009358_pt1 | contig 19405 bp, 25 predicted proteins | sample YelNatPaOPGAMG01_FD_67568 | JGI IMG/M metagenome (GOLD analysis project Ga0078972, IMG submission 67568) | Hot spring thermophilic microbial communities from Obsidian Pool, Yellowstone National Park, USA - OP-RAMG-01 (SPADES assembly) (version 2) | ecosystem: Environmental > Aquatic > Thermal...
CTCTTCCAGTGTTTATGGGGCCAATCCGAACCTTCCTTGGCGGGAGAATGACCCTCTCCTTTTGCCAGTAAGTCCTTATGGGGCAACGAAGCTTGCGGGGGAAACCCTGGGTCGTGTTTACAGCCACCTCCACGGGATTCGTTTTATCGCCCTCCGGATTTTTACGGCCTATGGCCCAAGGCAACGACCGGACCTTGCCATTCACAAATTCGCCCGGCTCATGCTCCAGGGTAAACCCGTGCCGATTTACGGCGATGGTAGTGCTTGTCGGGACTATACCTACATAGACGACCTCGTTTTGGGCATACGCGCGGCCATGGACTATCGACAGACGTTGCACGAGGTCATCAACCTGGGCAACCACCACCCAGTGAGTGTGCTGGAAATGGTCCGCAAGCTGGAGGAAGTTCTGGGGATAAAGGCAAAGCTCAAGTTTCTGCCGGTGCCGCCAGGTGACGTGCCCCACACCTGGGCCGATGTGGAGAAGGCGCGAAGGCTTTTGAGGTATAAGCCGAGCGCGCCGTTCGAAGAAGGGTTAGTCAACTTTGTTCGCTGGCTAATTGAGGGGGAGAAAACTTGAGAACGATTGCGCAGCTGGTGAAAAAAACGAAAGTACTGGGCCAGCGCCTACTAACTCCAGGCAACACCCTCCGTCAGCGAGTGGTTCATGCGGGGTTTTGGGCTTTTGCTCTTCGCATTGTCGACCGTTTTTTTGGATTAGCTCGGACAGTGCTCCTGGCCAGGCTCCTTGCCCCCGAGGATTTCGGCCTGTTTGGCATTGCCCTTCTCGCTCTTTCTATGATTGAGGCTTTTTCTGAGACGGGGTTTAATGCTGCGATCATTCAGAAGAAGGGAGACGCGCGGCCCTATCTTGACACCGCTTGGACTGTGCAGGTCATTCGCGGCCTTTTTTGCGGCCTCATTCTGCTGATCATCGCCCCCTATGTGGCAGCGTTTTTTGGTGAATCCGGGGCGACCTCACTGCTGCAGGCGTTAGCATTGGTTGTAATCCTTCGGGGCCTTGTTAACACCGGGGTCCTTTATTTCCGGAAGGAGCTTGAATTTCACAAAGAGTTCATCTACATGTTTAGCGGCACGCTGGTGGACTTGGGTGTAGCGATCCCGGCCGCGCTTATCTTGCGCAACGCCTGGGCCCTCATCTTGGGACTTGTGACTGGTCAATTCGCGCGGACGGTGGTCTCATATTTTGTGCATCCTTACCGGCCACACCTACGATGGGAGTGGGCGAGTGCCCGAGAACTATTCTCATTTGGGAAGTGGATCTTAGGGAGTTCAGTGCTGGGTTTCTTAGCCATCTATGGCGGTAATGTCTTTGTAGGTAAGGTTTTAGGGGCAGCCGCATTGGGTTTGTATCAGATGGCTTTTCAGTTGTCGAATACAGTTGCAACAGAGGTGACTGGTATAGTCTCTCAAGTTGCCTTTCCTACGTTCTCCAAATTGCAAAATGAGGCCGGGAAGCTACAGCAACTCTTCTTTGCGACCCTTGAAACTGTGTCGGCAATAGTTCTGCCAATAACGGGAGGCATAATCGTCTTTGGACCTGAATTTACAGGCTTGTTCTTGGGAGAAAGTTGGATGCCAATGATACCTGCCTTGCAACTTTTGGCCCTTTCAGGGCTTGTCCTATCTTTAGTAGCTGTAGGCGGTCCCCTTTTCTGGGGGGTAGGGCGGCCGAGCATCAGTTTTTGGATGAATGTGATCAGAGTTGCAGTCATGGCCGTGTGTATCCACCCTCTAGCTACGTCCTTCGGGCTTGCCGGAGCAGCTGCGGCTGTGTTCTTAGGGATAACAGCTACGATCCCGATATTCATCAAGGCCATCCTGAGTATCGTGAGGGGAACGGTGTTGCAGCTCTGGAATACCCTGTGGCCTTCTGTAAGTGCAACGATAATCTCGAGTATGATCGTTCTCTCTGTGAGGAACCTGATTGCGGAGCGTGGTCCTTCAATTTTCATAGGGATGGCCGCTCTCTGGGGGATGTGTTATCTGATAGTCAGCTATGGGCAATGGAGGATACTAAGAGTCGGTGCCCTTGCAGTGCTAAAGAGGATTAAGGAGCAGCAAGATGGTCATCGTCATAAAAGCGACTAGACCCTCTATGGAGCGGTTAGATACCGGGCTAGATCAGAGCCAATCGACTAGACAGCAGAGCTTCCCTGTTCATGCGGCCATACCACCACAAGGAGGTGAAGATAATGAGGGAACTCTACGATGAATACTTGTCTAATACGCCTGTGTTTCAGGCAAAGTTGCCATGTGATTTCAGGAAGGCCCTATTCAAGTACAATTTTAGCCCCTTCTTTCCTTCGGATAAGGGAAGTCGTTTGCTTGATATTGGACCTGGACGGGGCGAAATGCTTCTCCTGTGGCGAGAGCTTGGTTATGTACATATCAAAGGCGTAGATATCAGCCGGGAAGTCGTGGAGTTCTGCCGTTCGACCCTTGGTGAGCGAGTGGACTTGACAGACGATCTCAGTCAATAGCTGGCGGAGCATGTGGAGGCGTTCGATCTAATCACCTTAATTGACGTTATCAAGCATCTTTCAGCCGAGGAACTCATTCCCGTGGGCCGAGCAATCTATTCGTCACTCAAGGCGGGAGGCTGCCTGATTGTCCAAACGTGTAATGCGGCATCTCCTTCTGCTTTACTGAGCAGGTACTTCGACCTGACGCATCAAAGGAGCTTTACCGAAGAAAGTCTTTCGCAATGGCTGAAAACAGCGGGCTTCAAGACCTACCGCTTTTTCCCAACGGAGGAGCCTATCGCCAGTCTCAAGGGAGAGGTGCGGAAGGGACTCAGGTCGATCTACTATTCGTTGATCCGTTTCTGTAGACTATTGGAACATGCGTACAATCCAAAAATCTTGACACCAACGTTTTTTGCGGTGGCTACTAAGGAGGCACAAGGTGAGGGTAGCGGTTGATGCACACCGGCTGGCACTACCAGAAGAACTGAAGAGGAGTGGGGGCATCTACCTTTCGAACCTTGTATCCAGTATGGCTGCGCTCCGGCCAAGCTCCACATTCCTGCTGTACCTAAACCGAAAGGCCTCAGCGTTCCATCCGGAGCTGCCCAACTGTGTGCTGCGGCCCATCCCTGGTCCGCGTATAGTGTGGAGGCATGTGTACCTACCTCTCGCTGCGTGGAGGGACCGCGCTGGTGTTCTCTTCATCCCATTTCACTCCGTTCCTGTGACGTGGCGGCGTCCACTCGTCGCCGTTATTCACGGCTTGGCCTTCTTGGCCGTGCCCGAGTTCTTCTCAGTCAGGACCTGCCGCTATCTCAAAGCGGTGACTGCCTACGCCGTCAAGCGGGCTGACCGTCTAATCGCGGTCTCGCAGTCGACGAAACAAGATCTAGAAAAATATTATGGTCCCTGCATTGCCAATAAAACCTCGGTGGTGTACGAAGCCCCTGCAGCCGTCTTCACTAAAAGTAGCGAGCCGAGCTCGGGTGACCAAGTCCTTTCTCGTTTCGGGTTAGACAAGAACAGCTACTTCATCGCGGTTGGAACACATCCAATCAAGAACCTCGGGGTACGCTGGAAGCGTTCCGCATAGCACGGGACGAATTCGGCGTGAAAGCAAAACTGGTGGTTGTAGGTTCCTTGGGAAAGGGGGTAGCATCCCTGGTGGCTCGAAAAGGTGTAGAATCCGCAGTGATCCTGACGGGGTCGGTTTCATCTCTGGAGCTCAAGGAGCTTTACGCAAATGCCATAGCGCTCGTGTTTCCATCTTTTTACGAAGGGTTTGGACTTCCTCTTGTAGAAGCAATGAGTTGTGGGTGTCCTGTAATCACGTCGAATATCTCTTCAATGCCCGAAATAGCCGGAGAGGCAGGCATTCTCGTGAATCCCCATAGGCCAGCTGATATCGCCCACGCCATCAAAAGCCTCTGCTCGAACGACGAAATCCAGAAGAGACTCTCCCAGGTCGCCCGCGAACGGGCTAAGCTCTTTAGCTGGGAAGAGGCAGCAAAGAAGACGCTTCGCGTATTAGAGGCGGTAGCCGAATGAAGATATGCTACTTAATTCACACGTTCCATCATGGTGGAGCTGAAAAGCTCGTTTACACGCTTGCAACGAGATTAGCACACCGGCATGATATTCTTGTTGGAGCTCTGTATGAGCCCCGGGATAGAGTGCAAGCCAGAGCAATTATGACTGAGTTGGAGGAAAAAGGGGTGCGAACCTTCCAGGTGGGAAAGCTGCCCGGCCGAATGCGTCTTAAAGCAGTATATCGCCTCATACGTGTTCTGCGTGCTGAAAGGCCTGACATCGTGCATACCCATACCTTTCTAGCCAACTTCTATGGGCGGATCGCGGCTAGTATAGCTGGTATTCCTATACGTATAGTTACTCTTCATACTGGAGCAGATGAGTGGAAAAAGGGCAGAGCTTTTTGGATGGAACGGTTTGTAATGCCTCTAGCGTCACAGTATGTGGCAGTTTCAAGTGTGGCTGCTCATTATTTTAGTCAAAAGTTTGGTCCTTCACGCCCGCCAGTAGTCATTCCAAACGGTATTGAAATCGAGAAGTTCCAGAATGTGATGTTAGACAAGGAGACCTATCGTCGCGCTTTAGGTCTACACCCAGAAGACATTGTCCTCATCAACGTCGCACACATCTACAGGGCGAAGGGACATGAATGTCTTCTAGAAGCCTTCCGGGAGGTGAGGCGAGCGTTTCCAAATGCGAAATTGTTGATTGCTGGCGACTTTCGCGATTTGCAGCTTACAAATAAACTCAGAAGCATGGCGGATAGCTACGGACTGAGCGATAGCGTTCGTCTGCTAGGCAACCGTACTGACATCCCAGAACTCTTGGCTATTTCGGACGTGTTTGTTTTTCCTTCGCTGTACGAAGCGCACCCGGTCGCCCTACTGGAGGCAATGGCTGCGGGTCTGCCGGTAGTGGCATCAGCGATTCCTGCGGTTGAAGAGATGGTACTGGATGGCAAAGAAGCTAGGCTCGTATCACCAGGCGACGCAGCGGCGTTGAGCAGTGCGATCTGCGAGGTGCTGACCAATCGGGCGCTTGCACGAGAGTTGGTAAAGAGGGCCAAGGATAAGGTTCGCGAACATTACACTATCGAGGCGGCCGTTGAAGCCCATGAGAATATGTATCGCGAACTCGCGGAGAAGGTCAAGAGAAGGTAGACCTGAACAGTTGCCTTACATGTGATGTCCCCTGATAATTATGCCTGGGTGTGGGGATTAAAAGGGCAATGCCGGAGGCTTTAGAATGTGGAGGCAGAAGGATGCGGTAGCCAACGGCCATTGAACGTCCTCCATCAGAGAGGGGCTGGGGTTTCCACACGGGCTTGGGCGGGTTGTCGTCATTAAGCTCGAGAGAAGGCGGAAGGTCTGATGAGTAGCGATAAATACCGAGGTGCACCGCTGGAGGTGAACCATCGTGAATGCTAAAGAATGAAGGAAGACGTTGAAGGTGTGCAAGGTGAAAACGAATGGAAGTCGGAGGAGTGTCTGGGTCAAGTTCCGGAGGGTTTCCGACTCTCACGGCCCACTTCAAGAGGGGGAACGTCTCGTTGCTTTCGGAGGTGGAGACGTTGGAAGAGCTGGACGGGGTAGTAGCAAGACAGATGATCTACTACAACTACGAGCGCAGGCACTCCCACATTGCCTGTCGTTCATCATGGAGCTGTCTTCAGGGTGAATGGTTCGTTAGCGTCGGCAAAAGAGAGGGTAGAAGTAGTTCCGTTCAAGAGGACGCAAGCCACAACGGGGAAACAGAAAATGTGTCCTTTGCTCTCTGTTGTTACTCCCACGTTCAATGAGGGAGGCTTTATTGAAGAGAACGTGCTCTCTGTCACATGATGGGGCTAGCCTAAACATTGAATACATTGTCATAGACGAGGGCTCGAGGAATGGAAGGGTGGAGATCCTTAAGAGACATGAGGGCGCCTATAATCTGCGCTGGATCTCCGAGCCTGACGAGGGGCATGGGAATTTGGAAAGTAAATAGGCATGTGCTATGAAGATCATCTTATTTGACCCTATAGTGAGTGGCCATCACACTCAATACGCTGCCTACATTATTCGTTACCTTTTGATTATGGGTGACGAGGTTATATTTGTAACGTGGATGCCCGATAAGTTGCTTGATCCTATTTATGCGATTGGACAAGCTGTAAGTGTACAGTACATAATGGGACATTCCAAAGTCAAATTTGGAGGCAGCGCGTTGAAGTGTTCTTGGCAGCTTGCACAAGGTATTAAGTATTGTTTTAAATTAGCGAATGCGGAACGCGCAGACATTGTTCATCATCTCTACTTAGACCGGAGCGAACTGTCCTTGTATTCACAATCGATCAAACTGAGAGGGAGTAAGTTTAAAGTTTTCGGTACGTTGTTTTGGCCCTACTTCATTCACGAAGCATGGGAAAAGGTTGGACTTCCCAAGCGCCTCTATCACAGCATGAATCGGTGGGCATTAGGGCAGCTATTTAAGCGACAAAAGCTTACAGGCCTATTTGTGCACAGTGACAGGATCAAGGAAAGGCTGGTGCGATTATATGGGGACGAAGCGCTTCGGCAAAGGATATTTGTAGTTCCAGATCCTGTTGAAATCCCACAGGAAATACCACAGAAAATAGCGAGAGAGCACTTAGGGTTACCTCAGGACAAGCCAATAGTTCTGTTTTTTGGCAGCCTCCGCTGGGATAAGGGACCAGATATTCTGTTTAAGGCTTTGCCGTTGGTCCAAGAAGACTTTTATACTGTTGTAGATGGGGAAGTAACAAATATTGGAGAAGTGGAGCAATGTGTGAAGAATTTGCAATACCCCGAACGCCTGATAACGCGCTTTGGGTTCATTTCTGATGCTGACATGGCTAAGTATTTTGCTGCGGCTGACGCTGTGGTGCTTCCGTATCGCAGAACGTTTAAAGGGACTAGTGGGATACTTCAACATGCTGCTGCGGCTGGTAAGCCAGTTATCGCTACTGACGTTGGTGAGGTTGGGCCAACGGTGCGAGAGTACGGACTTGGCATTGTATGTGAGCCAGAGTCGCCCGTGTCTTTGGCAAAAGGGATACGAAAATTTTTAGCAGAGAAAGACAAGATAGCTAAAGACGTGTATCCTCGAGCACTTCGCTATGCATGGGCTAATGACTGGCGTATTATGGCGGAGGGAGTGCGGGAGGCTTATGTAACTGGGGTTCAAGGGTGAGGGCATGTGATAGATTTAGTAGCCTATATACTTGTAGCTTTTGCTGCCGGAACTGCTGGCCTCATCACTTTGGCTTTACTGCTTCGGTCGCCTGAAATCGCCTTTGCTCTATTTATCTTCTCTTACGTCATCGAAGGGGGGGATTTGATTCCAGGGGGGCTCGATTTGACACTTGTGTTTCTTTTCATTAGTTTGGTGGGCTTCTTCCTTCCTACCTTGAAAGGCAAGCCGGTTCGCTTTACACCCAAATCCAGCGATCTTTGGCTATTCCTTTTCTTGCTTATTTTGTTTGGCGGATCTTATCTTGCTCCAGATATTCAGGGAGCGATTCAAAAAGCTTTTCTCTTTACAGTAGCAGTGTTCCTTCCTTACATGATAACGCGGCTCTTTTTTAAAACATACAAGCAAATTTGGATTTTTCTTACTGTCATTTGTGGCCTCGCCACTGGAATTGCTGCTATTCTTACTGTTATATCTTTCTCGCACAAATATGCTGGAGGAAGACTACAATTTTTCGAAGCTAATCCCATCCCCACCGGAACTTTGCTCGCACTGGGGTTAGTAATTGCAGTAATTGGACTGACTAGTGAGCTATTTGGAAAAACGAGAAAGGTTAAGCTTTTGTGTATTGTTGCTATACTAGTATGTTTATACGGCATATTTCTATCTGGGGTCCGTGGTCCCTTAATTTCAGCTATTGTCGGATTGGCTCTTTATTTCTTGGTCTTATTTATGCAGCGGCCGAGGGTATTGGCAAGCATAGCGGGCATGGTGGTGCTTGTGCTGGTAACTTTTAATGTATGGTATCGGTATGTCATTAGTTCAGTGCCCAATATCGGGGGGTATAGCTTACAGGCCATTACGGAGGGCCTTTCTACCCAGGAGAGGGTAGAACGGTACAGGGCAGCAATAGAACTATTTGTTCAAAACCCCCTGTTGGGCACAGGAACAGACGGCTTCGCCCAGCACACAGGGTTGGGCTATCCGCACAATATCTTCCTGGAAATCGCTTCCGAGACTGGAGTGGTAGGGCTTCTCATATTCACATGTTTCCTTGCCTCAATTGCCTTACATGGATTACGTTACTTTGCTATGAGTGCTACAAGGTATGATCCGAGAGCGATGCCGATTGGATTGGCGGTTTTGGTGGTCAGCTTGACACTGCTCATGAGCAAGCAGTTCAGCTATAATCTGACAATGCACAAAGATCTGTTTGCATTCTTAGGACTGATGGCAAATCTCCCACTGCTCACCCGGTTTAACTCTTAGCAAAAAACTTCGGAGGAACGCTGTGCTATGTTGAATAAGCTGGGCCTCAGGGGCTATGATGAGGGGCGAATTGGCGATGACTGAGGAGAAAGAGCCTGATCGGGATTGGAAGCAGTACAATGAGCGCCTCGTCCAGCGGGGCGAGATCCTCCTGGCGGTAAAGAGCCTCTCCGGCTGGCAGGAGGAGCTCGAGGAGATAAACCAAGGAAAGCACGGGCGACCATTCCGCTATTCTCACAGCTTGATCTTGTTCTTGGGGACGTTACGAGTGGTCTTCACTCTACCATATCGCCACTTGGAAGGGTTGGCTAGGGGTTTAGGCAGGCTGATTTCCATCCCCGCTCCGGACTGCAGCACCTTGTCCTTGCGCATCCCCAAGCTGGAACTCGATCCAGATCTGAGCTACGAGCCCCGGGAGGGGGAAGAGGTGGTGATCGCCGTAGATGGGACGGGGATCAAGGTGACCAACCGGGCGAAGTGGATGCGCAGGAAGCGGAAGGGCTACATCAAGATCCATGTGGCAGTTGATACCAAGACCAAGCAGGTGGTCTCACTGGAAGTGAGCGATGAGCGGACTGATGAGGGGAAGAAGCTCAAGTCGCTAGTGAGGAGGGCGAGGGTCAAGAAGGTCTTGGGGGATAGTGGCTTTGACTCCCACGAGAACTTTGAATTCCTGGCCGCTTCTGGGATCGAGGCCGCTCTCCAGGTGTGGGAGGATGCTAATCCCGACTGTGGAGGAGCAAGAAAGGAGGTGGTGAGCCTATCTCTAGGACCCGCCGGGGTGGAAGGAGCGTGTGGGCTATGGGCGGAGGTGGATAGCCGAGACCTTCTTCTCCGGGCTCAAGCGGCTCTTTGGCGAGGTAGTCTCGGCGAAGCGGTTTGAGCGGATGGTGAAGGAGATCGACCTTGAGGTCTGGGTCTACAACCTGATGTTAAGGTTGGCTTTGGCTACGACTCTTGCCGCCGCGGGATCTTGACAGGCGGGGGATGGGTAGGGGTGTATCATGAGGTCAGGAATTGGAGCCGGAGGTTACTCAACAAAGCACAACTTTAGCGACGTTGACAACGCGGATGATTCTCTGCCTCTCCTGGACAATATTTTGATACAATCACTTGAATAACCGTATGGAGCACGTCTATGATGTTTTTTCTCCGGCAAAGGAGATGCATCGAGTGCTCAAACCAGGCGGCTATGTCATCGCAGAGGTTCCCAATAATGCCTGTCTTAAGTATAGAAGCTCTTTTTATTGGGGAAACTGCCAGCTACAAGTTCTCCATATAAATGGGAAGCAATGGGTTGCGATGGAGGCTGCATTCATTTCTTGACAATGGAGAAATTCTGTTAGCTGTTTCAATCCGAACGGTTTAGTATTGCGAAGAGAAGCGGGGCGGGACTTCTTGCTCCGTTTTTAAGAATCGGTAGCCTTCTCTGTTGTGTAAAGATTTTATTATGAAGGTGGTGAAAGTTAAATGAGGCCCGCTAGGGTATTGCTAATTACTAATATAATATCGCCTTATCGAATACCGCTTTTTAATTATTTGTGCAACCAAAGTGGTTTGGAGTTTAAAGTGATTACTTTGGGTGAGAAAGAAGCAAACCGGCAATGGCAAATAATGAAGAATCAAATTGAATTCGACTATCAGATATTGCCCGGCTGGCACAAATTTATTTGGAGTAAGGAGATGCCACTCCATTTGAATTGGGGTTTGTGGCGGATCTTGCAGACATACCAACCAGATGTGCTAGTAACCTCGGGTTATGATGCCTTGGCATACTGGGAAGCTTTCGTTTACTCCAAAATCCATAACAAACGTTTCATTCTTTGGAATGGGACTACGCTCCTAAGCACGGGAAAGATGCGAGGGCTCGCGGGCTTAATGAAAAGAATTATCATCAAAGGGGCTGATAGGTACGTCTCATACGGTACCAAGGCAGCTGAGTATCTTGAATACTTCGGAGCACCACGGGAGAGGATTCATGTCGGCGTGAACACGGTCGACATGGAGTGGTATCGTAGAGAGTGGTACGCGGCGAAGGAAGGCGTTTCTTTCCAAGTTGAGCGACCTAAATATCCTCCTGTTATGCTCCTTTATGTGGGCCAGTTGATAGAGCGTAAGAATGTGAAGCGAGTATTAGAAGCCCTGGTACGACTTCGTGACCCAGATCTAGGGATTTTTATTGTAGGAAGCGGGCCTCAGGAGTCGGAGCTCAGGGAGTTCTGCCGCGGTTTCGAGATGCACAACGTGTATTTTGAAGGCTTTAAGCAGCAGTCTGAGTTGCCCCGATATTACAGTATGGCGGACATATTGGTGCTTCCATCGATCAAGGAGGTTTGGGGGCTGGTTGTAAACGAGGCCTTGGCCACCGGTTTGTATGTTCTCTGTTCTAATCGCGCTGGCGCGGCTTATGACCTTATAAAAGAGGGCTGGAATGGGAGGGTCTTCGATCCGTATAATGTTGACCAACTAGCTGAGCTGATCCACGCGACAAAGCTACAGATCGAGGAGATTCGAGCGCGGCGGGAAGCCATTAGCGAGCACGCTTGTCGAGAGTTCAGTATCGAGCGCTCAGCTAAGGCGTTCCTAGATGCTATCGAGGCAGTGAGTCATTATCCATGAGGGTGTTAGCAGTTAACACAAGGGCCCAAATCCTAGGTTAGTGTAGGATATGTCTGATCTAAGGCCGCTTTGTAACTCGGAGTCTAGCGCAGGCGAGAAGCGGATTCCGCTCTCGTTCTTTGGGCCAATAATATTACGAAGATTCCATCGATATGGGTACGGTCTGCTTAAGGAGCGGTATTTCTTCTCGCAGAGTATATGGGCTACGTTGGACCCCGGCATACCGAAAATCTTTATAAGAGTAGACGATTTTCCTTACTTTGATCTCGACAATGCTGAGTTTCTCAGATGTCACGAGATCTTCGAAGCGCTCGAGATCCCGTACATATTGGGTGTGACGCCGTTTTGGGAATTTGAGCAGGGAAAGGTAAGAGAACTGAGTTGTAAAGATGCTAGAATACTTCGGCAATGCAGGCCGCTTGCCACGCTTGCCCTGCACGGGTTTTCTCATCATCCCTATCCGGAATTTATCTTGCCAGATGAGCTGGATCATTATTCGGCCAGCGAAATAGATGTCCTCATGCGAAGGACAAGGTGTAAATGGGAGGAACTCGGCTTGGACTTCCCGACCTCTTTAATTGTCCCTTTCAACACCATCAGTTTGGCGACGTTTATTCGTTTCTCTAGATACTTTCGATATATTTTCGGTGGCCCGGCTTCTTTATCTACTCTTGGTGGTCGGAGTCTATATGAGCGAATTGGGGAAGCATACTGGTTGCCGAGTTATCAGCCCTATTATGGTCGCTGTAGCTATATGCTCAAATTCCTTCGAAAATCTGAGCCGGCCAAAAAAGAATGCTATATTCCTTTGACTATACACTGGGGATGGGAGAGGACGGATGATTTTAAGGCTATGAAGCAACTTTTGTTGGCCCTCAGGGAGCGTACTGTGTCGTTCGAGCAGGTCTGCGCATGGTTGAGCAAGAAATTTCCGCTTAGGAGTGATGCCTAACAGAGCATCCAAGTAAAGAAAAATGATGAGAAGAAGAGTTTTGATAAGCTATCGAAGTAAGCTCCTGGAGACGTTCGCACCCCTGATATATCTTTCAGAAGCTAGACCCTCCGGAACAAACGGATTGGATGTGGTGGGTAAGTAAGATCCATCTATGAATCTAAAGTGGGACCGTTATGTGGAAGAGTAGATCGCAGGGGTTTCGCGTAATATTGAAACGGATAAGTCTAGCCCACAGGTGAGCTGTGAAGCGCGTTGGGAACGGATACATATTGGAATTTTCAGTGAAACGTCTCGAAGACAGGAGTTGGAGTGTTGGGCGAATAGTAGCAGACGAGAAGCGCAGGAGAAAACTCTTGGCTAGCGGGGGCATACAAAATGTGAAGGCGGCCTGGTTTGGAGCATAATGTTATGAGGACCCTTGCCGAGCGTTGGGGGTGATGCTGGGCCTGAATGAGGGATTAGAGCTCTCTTGCGGCAGAGAGTGGGGAAAGCTAAATACAATGGTGATGCGTCGATGGTCATGAGAATTCTGATGGTTAACACTGTGTATTCCCGAGGGGGAGCGGCGCGGATTGCGCTAACCCTCCACAAAGCCCTGAATAGCACTTCTGGGTTCGAGAGCCTTTTCGCCTATGGTAGGGGGCCCAGCAATGGGGAAGCCGGGGTAATACGATTCACTTTCTGGCCGGAGGTATATCTTCACGCAGCGCTCACCCGCGCTACAGGGATTCAGGGCTACGGGACATGGTTATCCACTAGGAGATTGCTTCGGCTAGTACACCTGTGGAAGCCCGACGTAATCCACTTCCACAACCTCCACGGCTACTACCTAGATCTCAGAATTGCAAAGGCAGTGGGTGACCTTGGGCTCCCGGTGGTGTGGACGCTTCACGACGGATGGCCGCTAACCGGGCGATGCGCCTATATCCTGGAGTGCAACCGCTGGAAAACCGGCTGTGGCCGTTGCCCAGACCTTCGTAGCTACCCGAAAACCTACTTCGATAGCTCCTCTTTAATGTGGCGAAAGAAACGTGAGCTACTCGGGGGTGTATGGAAGCCGGTCATTGTTACGCCTTCTCAGTGGCTTGCGGGTCTGGTCTCGGAGGCCTGTGCAGGACGGTGCCGTGTGGAGGTCATCCCAAACGGTGTTGACACTCAGTTGTTCCGGCCGCGGGATCGTTCGCAACTTAGGGCCAAGCTGGGGCTGCCTCAAGATAAGAAGATCTTACTGTTCGTGGCTGCCAACCTTAGGGACGAACGTAAAGGTGCCCGCTACTTCTTTGAAAGTCTGAGGCTTGTAGAGGCAGATGACTGGATGGTAGTTATGGTAGGCAAAAAGGTTAAAGCTTCGCCAACACTCGGGAATCGTGTGCCCGTTAAACAACTTGGTTATGTGAGCAGAAGTGAGGCAATGGCAGAGGTGTACGCTGCGACGGATTTGTTCTGCATCACGTCGCTGGACGACAACTTCCCGATGACGGTCCTGGAATCTATGAGTTGTGGAACCCCTGTTATCGGCTTTGGCGTGGGTGGCGTTCCTGAACAGGTTACGGAAGGTTGCGGGCAGCTAGTACCTCCCCGAGATGTAAAAGCACTTAGTCGGGCGATCACGGCTCTCCTAGAGGATGATGAGCTACGCCGATGGATGAGTATACGTTGTCGAGAAAAAGTTGTCAGGGAGTACAATTTAGGACGGTTCTTAGAACGCTATCTCGCGCTGTACCATGAACTAAGCGGAGGAAACAGGCAATGAACCGAGCGTTAATCACAGGCATCACGGAGCAAGACGGCTCCCACCCTGGCTGAGTTTTTGCTGGCCAAGGGCTGCGAGGTCCACGGGCTGGTCCAGGGGGCAAGCACCTTCGGCACCGATCGAATCGACAACATCTATCAGGATCTCCACGACCCCGCTGCACGGCTGTTCTTCCACTATGGGGACCTTTCCAACGACGAACAGCTTACCAACTTGATCTACAACGTGAAGCCAGTTGAGATCTGCCACCTCGGCGCGCGAAGCTACGTGCGGGTGAGCGGGTAGACTTGACTGACGTCCCCTGTTCCAGTCGCTATACTTTAATCAAGACAGGAGGTGAGACACGATTACGTTGGAAAAGCTGGCTAAGGACCTTCGCATGGAGCGAGATAAGCTAATGAGGAGAGCCTAAAAACATTTTTGAAGCACAGACTGAGGGTTCTGGAGTCAGAAGTCTTTCTTCTGGCCAAGCGATATGGCGTGCAGGATGTTCAAGAGTTTGATAAAATGATTCAGGAGGGAAGGTTCCACGAACAGGAGACCTTTAAGGATTACTTTAAGTTTGATAATCTAGAAGCGGAAAGGGATTGGATCCTGGAGCACCTAGCGAAGCTATGGCGGTCTCCCGAGAAGATTTGGCGAGGATCGCCGAGATTGAGTTCTCCGATATTGTTGACAGCACTGAGATGATGGAGACCAAGCTGTGCATAATACTCACCGACAGTGGCTTTGTGGATGTTTGGTTATCCAGAAAACTGGCGAGCCGGTTCGATTTCCATGGGAACATAAGGCTACCGGTCGTTCCTAGTGATTGGCTCTTCTCGGTTTGACATTACGGAAGGCTTTAGAGACTCCATGAAGTGGGTTAGATCGAAGCTGAGCGGCGAAGAAGGAGGTGACCCGAGATGAAGAAGGCGCTTATTACTGGAATAACTGGCCAGGACGGCTCTTACCTGGCCGAGTTCTTACTGGCGCAAGGCTATGAGGTCCATGGACTTATCCGCCGGGCGAGCACCTTCAACACGGAGCGGATCGACCACATCTATCAGGATCCCCATGACCCCAACGCTCGCCTTTTTCTTCATTACGGGGACCTTTCTAACGGGGAGCAGCTTACAAACCTAATCTACAACGTGAAGCCTGACGAGATTTACCACCTTGGTGCGCAAAGCCACGTACGGGTGAGCTTTGACATGCCAGAATATACGGGGGATGTTACTGGTCTTGGTACTACCAGAATTCTAGAGGCGATCCGCCGAAGTGGAATAAAAACGCGGTTCTACCAAGCTAGTTCCTCAGAGATGTTTGGGGCATCTCCACCGCCTCAAAACGAAAACACACCGTTTCGCCCCCGTAGCCCGTACGCCTGCGCTAAAGTGTACGCTTACTGGATGACTGTCAACTACCGCGACGGTTACGGTCTCTTTGCCTGCAACGGGATCTTGTTCAACCACGAATCACCCAGGCGAGGCGAAACTTTTGTAACTCGGAAGATCACTCGCGCGATTGCCAATATCCTCGCAGGGAAGCAAGATAAACTTTATCTGGGAAATCTTAAAGCCAAGAGGGATTGGGGTTATGCACCCGAATATGTAGAGGCCATGTGGCTCATGCTCCAACAAGACGAACCCGATGATTATGTTATTGGGACAGGTGAAGCCCATTCCGTTCAAGAGTTTGTGGAGGAGGCTTTCTCCTACGTGGATTTGGATTGGCGGCAATACGTGGAGATAGATCCGCGCTACTACCGCCCTACGGAAGTGGAATTTTTGTTAGCTGATGCTTCCAAAGCCAGGGAAAAGTTGGGATGGGAGCCAAAGGTCACCTTTAAAGAGTTAGTGAGGATCATGGTGGACGCGGATATGGAGGCCGTAGGGCTAGAACCACCAGGAGAAGGTAAGAAAATTGTGGAAGAGAAATTTACGTCTTGGCATCGTTGGGAAACCGGTGTAAGGGCGATGCATCAGAACGTAAGGCGAGGAGTGCCATGAGTTTCTGGGAAGGTAAACGTGTTACTGTAACCGGGGGAGCTGGCTTTCTTGGTTCCTATGTAGTAGAAAAATTGCGGGAACGCGGTTGTTCCCAAATTTTCGTCCCGAGAAGCAGAGATTACGATCTTCGGGAAAAGGAAGACGTGATACGCATGTATGAGGATTCTCGTCCAGACATTGTCATACATTTGGCTGCAGTGGTAGGTGGAATAGGGGCAAATCGCAAGTATCCCGGTAAGTTTTTCTACGACAACGCTATCATGGGGATCCAACTCATCGAGTACGCTCGGCGGTTTGAGGTGGAGAAGTTTGTTTGTGTGGGCACAGTCTGTGCTTACCCCAAGTACACACCAGTGCCCTTCAAAGAGGAAGATTTATGGAATGGCTACCCCGAGGAGACAAACGCGCCATATGGGCTGGCCAAAAAGATGTTGCTTGTGCAGCTCCAAGCCTACCGTCAGCAGTATGGGTTTAACGGTATTTACCTTTTGCCGGTAAATCTTTACGGTCCACGGGATAATTTCGACCCGGAATACGCTCATGTGATTCCGGCCATCATCAAGAAATGTGTTGATGCTAAGCGAGAAGGGGCTAAGAAAATTGTGGCGTGGGGTACGGGAGAGGCCTCCAGGGAGTTTCTCTACGTTGAAGATGCCGCTGAGGGGATCCTCTTGGCTGCGGAGCGATACAACAAGCCGGACCCGGTAAACCTAGGCTCCGGCGAGGAAATCAAAATCAAAGACTTGGTCTATTTGATTAAGGAGCTGACAGGATTTGAAGGCGAAGTAGAGTGGGACGCTTCCCAACCTGACGGTCAACCTCGCCGCAGGCTGGATACGTCGAGGGCTAAGGAAGAGTTCGGTTTCGAGCCTAAGACTAGCCTGCGCGATGGCCTTCAACGAACCATTGAATATTATGAAAAGCTTGTCTCTTCTCGTGGCTAAGCGTGTTACAATCCTGTTACAGTTTTTCTTTCCTGAAACTGCCCCACCTCGCAACTGCTTACTGGGCTAGCTCTACAACTCAAAAAAGGTTTGGTGTCTTCTATGCGGGCCAACCAGTTCACCACAAGCGGATAAGGCTTGCTACAAGACAGAATTATCAGGGCATCCAGATTTGTAGAGTCTTCTGTGCGCGATTTCGAGAGGGCGCTTTTTCGGGGCGACTATTTAATTGGCTTACGTTCATAGTTTCTGCTTATGCGCGAAGCGTTAAGCTGGGAGCCGAGGGTTTCTTTACTGTAGGGTTTCGAAAAGGCTTGCTACCCGATTGAAGGCGAACTTCGAAAAGCGGGTAGGACTTTTGGTAGTGCCTCAAGAAGTGTGTCCATGAGGCAGCATGGTAGTCTTCTCAGGAAAGGCTCAAAAAGAAAGGAGGGAAGGCCTCTATGGCGGACAAAACCCGCGAACAGATCATAACGAAAGTGGAGGAGCGGACCAAGACCATGGTAAAGGAGATACTAGAGGCCCTCATGAGGGAGGAGTGGGAGATTTACCTAGAGCAACATCCCACCAAGGCCAACGGCTCCTCCACCCGCGACCTCCTTACCCGCGTGGGGTCAGTGGAGGACCTCAAGGTTCCCCCATACGGGAAGGCGATTTCCACCCCGGGATCCTCCCCAACCGGAAGAGGGTCTCCTTGGAACTTTCCGAGGCCATCCTCGTTCTCTACGCTGTCGGGGTAAGCCCCCGGAAGATCTCCGCGTTTTTGGAGAAGATTTACAGCTTCCGGGCACCCTAAAGTATCTCCCGCCTGATCCAAGAATAAGTGAAAGCCCGGCGGGAAAGGCCCCTAAGTGAGGAGTACTACGCGGTGTTTTTGGATGGGACCTTTCTCTCTATTCGTCGAGGGAAAACGGCCAAGGAACTCGTGTACATGGCTCTCGGGATCAAGCCCGATGGAAGAAGGGGGATTCTCGGGTTTTGGCTGTTCGGCACGAAAGGGGAAAGCGCCCAGAATTGGGAAGAGGTTCTCAAGGACCTCAAGCAGCGCGGGGCCCCAAGGGTGCGGATCTTCATCACCGATGATCTTCCCGTTAACAGCTTTGTGCCCTGCACACTGTGCAGGATGCGCTGAATAAGGTGCGGAAGAAGGACCGAGAAGCGCTGGCTGAGGCCCTCAAGAAGATCTATTGGGCCGAGACACACGAGGAGGCCGAGGGAAGCTTTGCGGAGCTTACGGGAGCGGTGGGGCATGGTTCACCCCAAGATCGTGGAGCGCTGGGAGACCAAAGCTTATGCTCTTGGAAGTGTTTTGCGGGGGAGCTGCCGTGGAAAAGCTCCTATACCTGGTTTTGCATCAGCTGGACGAGGTGTGGGGGTGCACAGACTCAGGGGTTTGCGGGAATCCGGATGGGAAGATACCATGCTAACCGGATACAATAAACACTACACTATGGGACTTTTTGAAGGGTGAAGATGAAAATATCTATTGTAACCCCAGTATATAACGATCCGCGAGTAGCTAGAGCGTTAGATTCAATCATCGCTCAGAAGTGCAATGCCGAAATTGAATTGGTTGTTATTGACGGAGGATCTGAGCAACCCACGCTCGAGGTTCTTGAGCGTTACCGTCAACATATAGATATTCTGGTAAGTGAGCGTGACAGAGGCATATACGATGCTATGAATAAAGGTATCAAGCTTGCAACAGGTGATGTAATAGGGATCCTTAACGCCGATGATTGCTATAATGATGACCAAGTATTGAAGGATGTCGCAAGTGTTATGAAGAACCCCAGGGTTGACGCATGCTATGGTGATTTGGTATACGTGGACGCTCAAGACCGGGTTATACGGTATTGGAAAAGCGGTTCCTGCTGCCCTATAAGGTTTTACTTTGGCTGGATGCCTCCTCATCCTACCTTTTTTGTGCGCAAGCTCGTGTATGAACAGTATGGAGACTTTGATCTCAATTTCCCGATCGCAGCCGATTACGAGCTAATGCTCCGTTTTATCCTCAAACACAAAATTTCTGTGGAGTACATTCCACGGGTGTTGGTTAGGATGTCCGTTGGGGGGCAAAGCAACCGCTCTTTGAGCAACATAATCAAAGCGAATCTGGAAGTTTGGAGAGCTTGGAGGAAAAATGGCCTTTCATTCGGCTTTTTTGTCCCGGTGCTGAAGCCTGCACGGAAGCTTGTACAGTTCTTTTCTCGTCCGAGTGAAGAAGTTAGACCTTGAGTCGTGCGTGGGGGCCGAGAGCTCACCGCTGAGAATCCAGAGGTGTCCTGGACAAGCTTTTCCCTTTCAAAAAGGGTTTTGCAATATGTGCTGCATGGAAAGAATTTGATTAACCGTTACTTGACCAACACATAAATATTTTGCCTTTAGTAAAAAAACGGTTTATAAGGGACCCTGACCTCATTGAAAGGATGGGCAAAGAAAGCCGAAGGATTGCCGAAGAACGCTTCGACGTCCACAAAATCAACCGAGTTCTTCTTGAAGCCATGGGACTTTAGGTGTTATAAAGGCCGTGATGAGGATTAGCAAAGCGGTGATTCCGGCAGCGGGTTTGGGGACGAGGTTCCTCCCGGCCACGAAGGCCCAACCGAAGGAAATGCTCCCCCTTGTGGATAAACCTGCGATCCAGTACATCGTAGAAGAAG
>Ga0078972_1009359_pt1 | contig 19403 bp, 16 predicted proteins | sample YelNatPaOPGAMG01_FD_67568 | JGI IMG/M metagenome (GOLD analysis project Ga0078972, IMG submission 67568) | Hot spring thermophilic microbial communities from Obsidian Pool, Yellowstone National Park, USA - OP-RAMG-01 (SPADES assembly) (version 2) | ecosystem: Environmental > Aquatic > Thermal...
AGCTTTGCCCCAGCGAGTCAAAGCTAGCTCTGATGAAAGCTAAGCTACCTCTCTTACGAGAGGAACCATGCTAGCTTAGCTTTCATAAGGTCTTTTAAATACCTAATAGGTAATATAAGTAATAAAATAATTTTTAAACTTATAGCTTTGTCACAGATTTTAGATGCTAACATAAAAATTTAGCATAAAAATATAATTAGTTAAAAAATTTTTAAAAAAGAGTATAATTTATAATCTTTAAAGAAGTCATAAAATGTACTTGTCTTTATTAAAAAATTTTTAAAGAAGAATAATTTAAAAAATTATTTAATTAAGGGCAAGGACGGTAGTAAGAAAAATTATTATATTAAAAGTTGAAAGAAAAATTAAAAATTAATATTTGGTAAAATTAGAAAATTGGGAAGGAGATTAATCGATGGAATACATTATAAAAAGCAGAAACGTTGAATTAAATGATGAAATAAAAAAATATGCTGAGAGAAAAATTAAATCAAGGATTGAAAAGTTTGATGATAAAGTTGTAAAAACTGAGATAGAATTTTCAATAGAGAAAAATCCTAGCATAAATTTAAATAATAAAGTTGTTGTAACAATTTTTACTCCAAGAGCTGTAATAAGAGCTGTAGAATATGGGGTAGATTTCTTTGAAGCTATAGATAAAATAAATCCTAAATTGGAAAGACAAATAAAAAAATATAAAAGTAAAATGATTCAAAAAGGAAGAAAAGGAGTTTCTGCAGAAGAGGAAGTAAATGCCAAAAATTCTGATGAGAGCTTTGAAGAATTAAAAAGAATTGTAAAAACAAAGAAGTTTGAAATAAAACCAATGAGTCCTGAGGAAGCACAGCTTCAAATGGAGCTTATTGGCCATGATTTTTATGTATTTATAAATGCTGAAACAGGGAAAACTGCAGTTTTATATAAAAGAAAAGATGAAAATTATGGCTTGATAGAACCAGAAAATTAGGTTAATTGTCAAATGTCAATAAAATGTTAATAAAATTTAATAATTAATTAATGTAATTTTAATAAAATAGTGCTTTTATTAATAATATAATAATGGTTTTTATTAATAAGTTAATGGTGATTTTTATTAATAATTTAAAAAAAATATTTTAAATATAAAAATATTTTAAAGAAATTTAAGAACTTTAAGTATTAAGTAATAACAACAATTGGTGATATAAATGTTTAAAATTGGAAATCTTTTAAAGGCTGGTCAAGGAAAGGCACTAAAAAAATATGAAACAATAGTGTCTTTGATAAATGAACTTGAGCCAGATATTAGTAAATTAACTGATGAAGAGTTAAAGCAAAAAACAACAGAATTTAAAATTAGATATGATAATGGCGAAAGCCTTGAGGATTTATTACCTGAAGCTTTCGCAGTGGTTAGGGAAGCAGCAAAAAGAACATTAAATATGAGGCATTTTGATGTGCAATTATATGGTGGTGTTGTGTTATTTGAAGGTAAAATTGCAGAGATGAAAACTGGTGAAGGTAAAACATTAGTGGCAACTCTTCCAGCTTATCTTAATTCATTTACGGGTAAAAGCACTCATATAGTTACTGTTAATGATTATCTTGCAAAAAGAGATAGCATATGGATGGGCAATATTTATAATTTCTTAGGTATTAAAGTTGGGCTGCTTCAAAATAATCAAGATTTTACTGAAAAAAAACAAGCTTATTCTTGCGATGTTATTTATGGCACAAATAGTGAATTTGGTTTTGATTATTTAAGAGATAACATGGTTACTTCAAAAGAAGAGATGGTGCAAGATGGTCATTATTATGCAATTGTTGATGAAGTTGATAGTATATTAATTGATGAAGCAAGAACTCCTCTAATTATTTCTGGTGTACCTTATCAATCAACAGAACTTTATAAAAAGATGTCAAGAATTGCTCCAAAATTAACTCCAGATGTTGATTTTGAGATAGATGAAAAACAAAAAACAGCTGCTATAACCGAGGAAGGAGTAGCTAAGGTTGAAAAAATTTTAGGCATGGATAATTTATATGATCCTGCAAATTATCTTTATATACATGCGTTAAACCAAGCACTTAAAGCCCATTACTTATTTAAGAAAGATGTGGATTACATTGTTAAAAATGGTGAGGTTTTAATAGTCGATGAGTTTACTGGAAGAATTTTAGAGGGAAGAAGATATAGTGAAGGGTTGCATCAAGCTATTGAGGCAAAAGAAAATGTAAAAATCATGGAGGAAAATCAAACGCTAGCGACTATTACTATACAAAATTATTTTAGAATGTATGAGAAACTTGCAGGCATGACAGGAACTGCAATGACCGAAGCAGAAGAATTTAGGCATATTTATAAATTAGAAACAGTAGCTATTCCTACAAATAAACCCATGATAAGAGTTGATTTACCTGATTTAGTTTATAAAACTGAAAAGGCTAAGTTTAATGCTGTTGTTAAAGATATAAAAGAAAGATATGAGAAAGGGCAACCTGTACTTGTTGGAACAATTTCAATAGAAAAATCTGAATTATTAAGCAGAATGCTTCAAATGGAAGGAATACCACACCAAGTTTTAAATGCAAGGTATCATGAAAAGGAAGCTGAAATAATAGCTAAAGCTGGTCAAAAGAAAACTGTAACAATTTCTACAAACATGGCTGGTAGAGGTACAGATATAGTATTAGGTGAAGGTGTTGTTGAGCTCGGAGGTTTGCATGTACTTGGAACAGAAAGACATGAAGCAAGACGAATTGATAATCAGTTAAGAGGAAGAAGTGGAAGACAAGGAGACCCAGGTTCAAGCCAATTTTATTTAAGTCTACAAGATGATTTATTGAGGCTATTTGGCTCAGATAGAATTGGTGCAATAATGGAAAGAATTAGTTTCCCTGATGATTTACCGATTACTCATCCCTTGATAAATAGATCAATTGAAAATGCACAAAGACAAGTTGAAGCTAGAAATTTTGAAATAAGGAAGCATGTTCTTGAATATGATGATGTTATGAACAAACAAAGGGAAGTTATTTATGAAAGAAGAAGAAAAGCTTTATTTGAAGAGAATTTAAAAGAAACTGCCATAGATATGATTAAGGAAATTGTTAATTCTAGTTTTGATAATTATCTTAGTGCTAATGTTTATCCTGAGGAATGGGATATTGAAGGGTATAAAAATTATCTTACTGTTATGTTTGGAAAAGACATTTCCAGGGGAATTATTGAAAAAGATAATTTAACTAATGCAAAACAAGAGCGAATTGAATTAAAAGAAAAAATTTTAGAAGAAGCTTTAAAATTATATGACAAAAGAGAAGCTGAATTTGGTTCAGAAATAATGCGCCAACTTGAAAAAATTGTTATTTTAAACGTTATTGATAATAGATGGCGAGATCATTTACTTGAGATGGATTATCTTAAAGAAGGTATAGGACTTCGTTCTTATGCTCAACATGACCCATTAGTTGAATACAAACATGAATCTTTTCATCTTTTTAAAGATATGATCGAAGAAATAAAAAATGATACTGTTAAACTTTTATATAATGCCCGTATTTATACAAATGAGGAACAAAAAAAGCAACATGAAAAGCAATATAAGAATGTGACAACTAGTGGCCCTGCAAATGAACCCTCATCTAAAAAAGAACCAATTTTAAATAAAAATAAGGTTGGCAGAAACGATCCTTGTCCTTGTGGAAGTGGAAAAAAATATAAAAAATGTTGTGGTAAAGATTTATAAAGTGTTTTGTATATTTTGTATAATAAGTAATCTGATTACCTAACTAATTAATTAATTATGCTAGCAAATAATATTACTATAACTACAATTATAGCTAATATCGCTATAAAAAAATAAAGGAGAGCTATATTATGAATGAAGAATATATTGATAAGTTTAATCAACTAAAAGAGAAATTTATTTACCTAAAGGACTGTCTTTGAAATAGATAAAAAGAAAGAAGAGCTAAATAAATTAACAGAGCAAACATATAGTCAGAATTTTTGGGACGATTATCAAGAAGCTCAAAAAATAATGCAAAAAATAGAAAAAATAAAAGATGATATAGCATTGTTTAAAAATATTGAAACTAAAATTGAAAATGCAGAAATTGCTCTAGATATATTAAATAATGAATTAGATATTACGATTGCTAGCGAACTTGAAAATAATTTAAAACAATTAAGTGAACTGCTTGAAGGTCTTGAGGAAAAAACTCTTTTAAATGGGCCTTATGATTCTTATCCTGCAATATTAAATATACATCCAGGAGCGGGAGGAACTGAATCTCATGATTGGGTTGACATGCTTTTAAGGATGTATATTAAATGGATAGAAAATAAAAAATTTAAATACAGAATAACTGATTACTTACCTGGGGAAGAAGCAGGAATTAAAAATGTTACATTAACCATCCAAGGGACAAATGCTTATGGACTTCTTAAATCAGAAAAGGGAATACACAGGCTTGTTAGGATAAGTCCATTTGATTCTTCAAAAAGAAGGCATACGTCGTTTGCAGCGGTTGATGTAATTCCATTATTTGAAGATGATATTGAATTAGAAATAAATAAAGAAGATTTAAGGATAGATACTTATAGGTCCTCTGGTGCAGGAGGGCAACATGTAAATGTTACAGATTCTGCAGTAAGAATAACCCATATTCCTACTGGTATTGTTGTATCTTGTCAAGATGAAAGATCACAAATTATGAATAGGGATACAGCAATGAAAATTTTAAAATCAAAATTATATGAAATTGAATTAAAAAAGAAAATGCAGGAATTAGATAATATTAGAGGTGAAAAAAAAGATATAGGATGGGGTAGTCAAATAAGAAGTTATATTTTACAGCCTTATCAATTAGTTAAAGACCATAGAACTGATGTTGAGGTTGGAGATGTTAACTCAGTTTTAAATGGTGAAATTGATGTTTTTATTAAATCTTTTCTTAAGCAAAATATAAATAATAATTTATTGTAATTTTAAATAAATTTTTAATATTTATTTTGCTTTATTTTGTTTATTTTATAAATTATTTAAGGTTTTATTAGATAGATAATGTCAAAATTTTATAGAAAAATTATTTTATTATAGAAGTACTTAGCTACAAAGTATTTAAAAGACACGCTAGTTTTGCCCTGGCGAGTCAAAGCTAGCTCTGATGAAGGCTAAGCTACCTCTCTTACGAGAGGAATTATGCTAGCTTAGTGTCTTCATAAGGACTTTTAAATGCTTTGTATATAAGCTGTAAAGTAATCTTTGTTTGTCTTAAAATTTGTAGTTAACATAAAATTATAGATGCTAACTTTTAATTATATGGACTATATATTATTGTTATGTTAATATCCTTTTTAGAATTTTTTAAAAAATATAAATAATAAAGTTATTTAAAAAACAAAAAATAATCATTAAAATATAATTTTAGTAAATAAATAAAAAAAATAAGTAAAATTAGAAATATAAATACAAATAAGAATAAAAACAAATAAGAAATAAAATTATAAAGCATCATAATAGGGATAGTTTTATAAAATTATGAATATGATTGAATTTAGAAATGTGAGTAAGATTTATGAAAATAACACTGTTGCTTTAAAAGATATAAATCTTGTTATTAAAAAAGGAGAATTCGTATTTATAGTTGGTCCAAGTGGTTCAGGAAAATCTACATTTATTAAACTAATAATTAAAGAAACACCAGTAACAAAAGGTACAATATTTATTGCTGGTAGAAATATTTGTGCTTTAAAGTCAAATAAAATACCTCAACTTAGAAGAAATATAGGATGTATTTTTCAAGATTATAAATTACTTTCAGATAGAACTGTTTTTGAAAATATTGCGTTTGCTCTTGAAGTTATAGGTAAACCTAATTATGTTATAAAAGCACAAGTACCACAGGTTTTAAAACTAGTGGGTCTTTATAATAAAATGGATTCCTATCCTCATCAGCTTTCCGGAGGCGAGCAACAAAGAGTTTGTATTGCAAGAGCTTTTGTAAATAGACCGCCAATTTTACTTGCTGATGAACCAACAGGAAATCTTGATCCTGCAACTTCAGAAGGTATAATGAAACTTCTTTCTAGGATTAATCTAATTGGTACTACTGTGGTTATGGCTACTCATGAAAAATCTATAGTTAATTCTATGAGAAGAAGAGTAATTGAAATGGAAGATGGATTAATTATTCGTGATCAAAAGAGAGGAGTATACGGAACTTGAGTTTGGTATTTAGGCCAAAGCACATTTTTGGAGAAACTTTTTTAAGTTTTAAAAGAAATTTTTTAATGGGTTTTACAGCAATCACTACTGTTGCTATAACTTTATTTATCGTTGGAGTTTTTTCAATAATTGTTTTTGATATTCAAAGCGTATTAAATTCCATTGAAAAAGAAGTTGAAATTGCTGTATATCTTAAAGATAATATTTCAAATGATCTTAAAACTTATTTAGAAAATGAAATAAAAAGCTGGCCAGAAGTTGAATCAGTAGATTATGTTTCTAAGGAGCAAGCACTTGAAAAATTTAAAGCTCAAAATGAGGGAAGTGATATACTTAAAGAAATTCAAGGGAATCCCCTTCCTGCTTCTTTCGAGATAAAGTTAAAAGATCCTCAAAAAGTTGAGCAAGTTGCTCTTAGATTTGTTGATAAAGATGGTAAAAACATTGATGGTGTAGATGAAGTAATATATGGAAAAAGTTATATTAGAAAACTTTTTTCGATAACAGCAGTTACTGGAACAATAGCTTTACTTGTAATAATAATTTTAGTACTTGCTACAATGGTTTTGATATATAATACAATAAGACTTTCTATTTATGCTAGAAGGAAAGAGATAGAAGTCATGAAACTTGTTGGTGCTACTAACTGGTATGTAAGAGCACCATTTTTATTTGAAGGCTTATTTGAGGGACTTTTAGGTGCTGGGATAGCAGTAACTATGTTATATTTATTAAATAAATTTTTACTTGTAAAGGGAGAATCTGCAATTATAGATACAATGCATATAAAAAATCTTGCTATCCTTGGTTCAAGCAATATAGTTATGCTTGCTTATTTTGGCATAATAATAATTGGAGGTTTAATAGGTATATTAAGCAGTGGTTTTGCATTAAGAAGGTATTTAAAGGTTTAGAAATGTTGAAAGGTTTTTAAAAGCTTAAAATTTAAGATAATTATGAAAAAAAGAAGCAAATTAATCGTAGCAATATCAATATTTGTAGTATTTATTATTTTTTTTATTCCAAATGCAAATATCTTTGCCTCTACTTTAGAAGAACAACTTGATCAAATAAAAAAAGAAAAAGAACAAACTCAGCAAAAAATTGAAGAAGCAAAGAAAAAAGAACAAGAGTATCTAAAGCAAGTAAATCAAGTGGAGACTCAACTTCTTGCAAGTTTGGATCAATTAAATGCATTAAATAAAAATCTTGAAGATGTTAAAAGCGATATAGATAAAACAAATATTGATCTTGCTATTAAGGAAAATGATTTAGCTGAGATAAATAAAGATCTAGAAGAAAAACAAAATATTTTAAACAATAGAGTTGCTGCAATATATAAAAATCAAGGTTCAAGCTTTTTTGAAATCCTCTTTAAATCCAAAAGCTTCATTGAATTTTTATCAAAATTAAAGTTAATGAATCTTATTGCCCAACAAGACGCCAAAATAGTACAAGATATTAAGGAAAAGAAAAATGCTACTTTAAGCATAAAGCAAAGTATTATGGAGTTAAAGAAAAGGCAAGATGATCAAAAAAGCCAGCTTGAAAAGTTAGTAACTCAAGCCGAGCAAAAAAAAGCAGAAGTTGCAGGTGTTTTAGATCAAAAAAAGAATCTTCTTTTAGACGCAAAAGCTGACAAGAATGCATTACTTGCAATGTTAGCACAACAAACTGCTAAAGAGCAAGAAATTCAAAGAATTCTAGAATCTTTAAGATATGGTAGTGCTCCAAATGGAAAATTAATGTGGCCTGCAACAGGAGTATTAACTTCTGGTTTTGGCATGAGATGGCATCCAATACTTGGTGGCTATAGAATGCACACTGGTATTGATATATCTGCACCTCATGGCACTCCTGTTTTTGCAGCAGATGGAGGGCAAGTGTTACAAGTAGGTTATGATGGTGGCTATGGTAATTCAATACTAATATATCATGGAGGTGGATTTGCTACATTTTATGCGCACCTATCAGGCTTTGCAGTTTCACAAGGGCAAATGGTAAAAAGAGGGCAGCTTATTGGGTATATAGGCGCTACAGGTTTAGCAACTGGTCCGCATTTACATTTTGAAGTTAGAATTAATGGAGCTGCTCAAAATCCGTTAAATTATTTATAGATTTATAATTTATAAAAATTGTTTTATTAAATTTTTAACTTAAAATTTTTAAATTAAATAAATTTATTAGAATATTAGAGAGGAAAAGTATATTAAAAATTATGAAAAAATTTAAAGCATTTATTATTACTGGGATTATTTTTGGAATTATAATATTTTTTTTATTTGGTTTTATTGCTGGTTTAGGTTTTAATTATAAATATAATTTATCAATTCCTAAATTAACTCAATTATTTAATAAATCTAATAGTAGCACTCAAACTACTCAAATAAATAATGAAGATGAAAATTATAATTTAGGCATTAAGGCAATTGAACAAACCATAAATTCAGTTTCTGAGGAAGCTCTTTCTCCAAAAACTAAGCAAGATCTTATCGTTGCTGCAATTAAGGGGATTTTGGATAGTCTTAATGATAAGCATGCTGAATATTTTACAAAAGATGAATATGCTAAAATTATGGAATCTTATCAAGGTATACTTAAAGGCGGAATTGGCATTATAGTTACTATGAATGATAATAAAGAAGTTGAAGTAGTAAAAGTTGTAAAGGATAGCCCTGCATCAAAGTTCGATATTAAACAAGGCGATATTATTAAAAAAGTAAATGGTGAAGATATATCTGGGATTTCATTAGAAGAAGTAGTTGCAAAAATTAAAGGAGAAGTTAATACTACGGTAACCATAAGTTTTTTTAGACCATCTGAAAATAAAAATTTTGATTACACAATAACAAGAGGGACATTCCCTATTCCTAACTTTAATGCTGAAATGATTGAAGGTAATATTGCATATGTCCAATATTATGAATTTCAAGAAGGAGGGGCTCAACAATTAGAAAAGGAGATAGATAATTTAATATCTCAAGGGGCAAAAGGGATTATTTTAGATTTAAGAAATAATTTAGGCGGAGTATTAAATGATGCTGTGTATTTATGTGATTTATTTTTAGATAAAGGTGTCATTGTGACTGTTAAAGGGAGAAGTAATGGTAAAGACAGCTTTGAGGAATTTGATGCAAAACAAGGAAAATATACTGATATACCTCTTATAGTTTTAATTAATGGTTATTCAGCAAGTGCTTCAGAATTAACTGCTGGTGCTTTAAAAGATAATAAAAGAGCCTTATTAATTGGAGAGAAAAGCTATGGGAAAGGTACTGTTCAAGTTTTACATATCTTATCAGATGGCTCGGGTATTAAATTTACAACAGCAAAATATTACTTACCTTCTGGCGAATCAATTGATGGTAAAGGTATTACTCCTGATATAACTGTTGAGTTAAATCAAAATTCAACCACTGATACCCAAAAGGAAAAAGCTATTGAAGAAATGAAAAAATTGATAAAATAATTATATAAATTAATAATTTATAAAATTATAAATTTTTTCAGAAAAGTAAGCAGATAGCAAGCAAGTAAAATAATGGTTCGAAGACCGTAGAAGAAGGTGGATTTGGCTTATATTTGTATTTGGGCAAATTTGGGCAAATCAATATAGGTAAAGAAATATGGTAAAGCAAAAAAATGAGGAAAATAAAATAATAGTTGCTCAAAATAAAAAAGCATTTCATGACTTTATTATTTTAGATAAATTTGAGGCTGGCATTATCTTAAAAGGTAATGAAGTTAAATCAATAAGGGAGCATAAAGTTAATCTTAAAGATAGTTATGCTAGAATAAAGAATGGGGAATTGTTTTTATACAACATGCATATTTCTCCTTATAGTAAAGCTAGAATTGAAGAAACAAATCCACTAAGAATAAAAAAATTATTGATGCATAAGCAGCAAATACAAAGACTTAGTGGAAAATTAAATGATAAGAGCTTAACTTTAGTACCTTTAAGTGTATATTTTATTAATAATCTTGCTAAAGTTGAATTAGGTTTAGCTAAGGCAAAATTAAAGCAAGATAAACGTCAAGATTTAGAAAAAAAAGCTACTGAAAGAGAAATACAAAGGACTTTAAAAAATTTTAGTAGAAGATAAGTATAGTTTATGTCACGGGGACGTATAATTTGACATATGTCACGGGGACGTATAATTTGACATGGGGACGTATGTCAGGGGATGTATAATTTGACATAGACATTTGTTTAAAAATAAATAATTATTTTTTTCCAATAATTTGTTATAGAGATGGTTAATTCGAAAAATATCTATTTTTAAGGTAAAACAAATTTTTTTTGATATTTCTCTTTGCCTATTTAATTTGCAGGTACGCCATATTTGTTTTATTAATTACTCATAAAAATTTGTTTTTTTTATGTTATCATGTCAAATTATACGTCCCCTTGACACTCAGGTATGTCAAATTATACGTCCCCGTGACAATGTCCCTTAGACACTCAGGTACTTGCATTTATATGATAAAATAATATTAGATATTGATTTAATAAAAACTAAAGTTGAATTTGTTATTTTCTTAGTATTTGCCCACTAATTTGGGGGCGTCTTGGATTCGACAGGGATAGATTGAGCTTAAATGGCAAGCCGAGTACCAGAGACTCGTAAAACGCTGGACTTAAAAATAAACGCAGACAATAGCGAATTAGCTTTAGCTGCCTAAGAGCGGCTAACGTCCTTTAAAAGTTTCCTTCGCTTTTAAAAGGGCGTCGATAGAAGGATACCTTTTTAAGGGCTGGCTGTTTCCTTAAAAAGGGAAAATTAAAACAGCATAGCTTTAAAAGATATTGTTCATGTTATCTTTTAAGGCGAAATTTAAACATGAACTAAGCTTGTAGAAGTTTAAGTGACAATATCTTTGGACGCGGGTTCGACTCCCGCCGCCTCCACCATTTAAAGTAAATGTAAATCTTAAAGTTATTATTATAATTATACTGCGGAAAAATATCACAGTGTGATATTTTTAGGGAGTCGAAAGGACGGACTGAGCAAAGCGAAGGAGTCCGCGTCTCTGCAGCGAACGAAGTGAGACGAAAGAACGACTCCCGCCGCCTCCACCATTTAAAGTAAATGTAAATCTTAAAGTTATTATTATAATTATACTGCGGAAAAATATCACAGTGTGATATTAATATAATTAAATTTATCTACTCCATTTGTTTGATAATTTATTAATTTCTCTTGCAAATTTATTTATATCTTTTTTCGATATGCTTTTAAAATTATGAACTACATTTGATAATTTGCTAAGTGCATCTAATAAAACTTGTTGATTATTATCAATAAGGATATTTTTAGACTCTTTATTATTTAAATTTTGTATCTGAATATTTTTAATATTTTGAATATCTTTTTTATTTAAAATATCTATTCCATTTTCAACGACTTCTTCGTTAATTAAATTGTAAATTGATTTATATAATGGAGCAATAGCAGTAAAGCCAAGTTCATTTAATAATTTAGTAAATTCTAAACAAACACTATTTTCACCATGTACAACAAAAACCTTAGATGGTTTTTTATCAAAATTATTTATCCATTCTAGTAACTCATCCTTTCCTGCATGAGCTGATAAGCTACTAAAATTATAAATACTCGCATTAACCATTATTTCTTCACCAAAAATTTCAACTTTTTTTGCGCCATCGAGTATTTTTCTGCCCAATGTTCCAATTGCTTGAAAGCCAACAAATATTATTGAGCTTTCTTTTCTCCATAAATTATGTTTTAAATGATGTTGGATTCTGCCAGCTTCGCACATACCACTTGAAGAAATAATTACTTTAGGAATTGGATTATTATTTATTGCTTTTGACTGTTCTGTTAAATCAGTAAAAAATAAATTTGAAAATGCTAAAGGGTTTATTCCTTTTTTAATTAAATTTATAGTAGCTTCATCTGCATATTCTAAATAGTCTTTTAATAATTCAGAATATAATTTTGTTGCCTCAGAAGCTAATGGACTGTCAACATAAACAGGAAAATTTGGATTATTTTTTATTAACTTTCGTTCTTTTATCTCTCTTAAATAATATAATAAATCCTGGGTTCTACCGACTGCAAATGAAGGAATAACTACATTGCCACCATTAGATAAGGTTTTATCTATAATTGTTGCTAAATCTAAAGCATAATCCATGCTTTCTTCATGATTTTTATTCCCATAAGTTGATTCCATTATTACTAAATCTGAATATTTGATATATTGTGGATCTCGGATAATAGGTTTATTTTTATTTCCAATATCTCCTGAAAATACAATTTTTTTGTTTGTCTCGTTTTCACTTAAGAATAATTCTACAGATGCAGAACCTAAAATATGACCTGCATCAATGAAATTAAATTTTATACTTTCATTTATGTTATAAACTTCATTATAATTACAAGGAATTAAATATTTTAGTGTATTTTGCGCATCTTCTGTGGTATATAAAGGGGTTACTTCATTTTTACCAGCTCTTTTATATCTTTTATTTTCAAGTAGAGCATCAGCTTCTTGAATATGAGCACTGTCTATTAACATAATAGAAATTAAACTACAAGTTGCTTTTGTAGCATATATTTTTCCATTAAAGCCTTCCTTAACTAATAATGGTAATCTTCCGCTATGATCAATATGTGCATGAGTTAAAATTACAAAATCTATTTCATTTGCATTAAATGGGAATTTTTGATCTTCTTTTTCATCTTGACCTTGTTGCAATCCACAATCAACTAAAAATTTTGTACTGTTGATTTCAATTAAATAACAACTTCCAGTAACTTCTCGTGCTGCACCATAAAATGATAAGTTCAATTTTTTTTCCTTTTTATGTTTGTTTGAAATTTATAAAATAAAATTAATTTATGTATCTTTATATTGTTTTAAAATTAATTATATATTTTATATTTGTTTAAAGCATTTTATAAAAAAGCTTATTTTTTATTTATGTTATTTTTAATTTATATTTTTTATAAAATTTTAAATATTATAGCAATATAAAAAAATTTATAAAGCTTCTAATTATTCACAATTTAGCTTCAAAAATTTTAAAATTATTATATAAAATTGCCTTATAAATTTTCTAAAATGTTAGCTTAAATGTTATTTAAAAGACCAGATGAAGGCGAAGGTAGTAGGGTTCCTCTCGTAAGAGAGGTAGCCCAGCCTTCATCAGAGCTAACTTTGAATCGCTGGGTAGAGCTAGCGTGTATTTTTCTGTTTCAAAAAAATTTTTAGAATTATTTTTAATTTTCTTATAATATTTAAAAATATCTTATATAATTTTAAAGTTTATTGTTTTTATTAAAGAATTAAAAAGGAAATTGATTTGGATAATAGACCTATTGGGATTTTTGATTCTGGCCTTGGTGGGCTTACTGTATTAAGAGAAATAACAAAAGTAGTTCCAAATGAAAATATAATTTTTTTAGGAGATACCGCAAAATTTCCTTATGGTTCTAGACCATTATCAGAAGTAAAATCATTTGCAATAAGAATAGCAGATTTTTTGTATAAACAAGGTGTTAAGCTTATTGTAGTTGCTTGTAATACTGCCACAGCTTCAGCTCTTCCTGACTTACAATCAAGGTTTGATATTCCAGTTATTGGGGTAATCGAACCGGGAGCAAAAACTGCTGCGCAAGCCACAATTACAAAAAGAATAGGGGTTATAGCAACAATTGCAACTGTTAATAGTAAAGCTTATGATTACGAATTAAAAAAAATTGATAAGAAAATTAAGTTATTTTCAAATGCTGCACCTCTATTAGTAGATTATGTTGAAAAAGGAATATTGGATGGCCCAATGCTGGATGAAGCAATAAATAATTATTTAAACCCTCTTTTTAAGCAAGACATTGATGTTTTAATATTAGGATGTACCCATTTTCCATTAATAGAGGATAAAATAAAACATCAATGCAGTATTTATGATAGTAATATAAAAGTAATTAGCTCTGCAATTGAAATTTCAAGAAGTATTAAAATTATTTTAGAAAAACTAAATATAAAAAGTGATGATAAAAATAATGCGCAAAGAATTTTTTATCAAACAGGCAACACAAACAAGTTTTACGAAGTTGGAAACATATTCTTGGGTGAAAAAATTGATGAGGTAATTAAAATAAATTTAGATATTTAATTAAAATTCAATTAATAAATTTATTTTGTAATTATAAAAATATTATTATACAAGCACATAATTAATTATAATTTATAATTGATTTGGGTATTTAAATTTAAGTTTATATATTTCATAATAAATTTGGCTTAGTTATTGTAATAATTAATGGGATTTTATAAGATTTTTTAAGTAAATTCTATTTTTTTATTTTTATTATCATTAAGTTAATATCATTAAGTTAATATTTAGCGAAAGATAGCCAATTATGTTTACAAGAATAGATGGAAGATTAAATGAGCAATTAAGGCCTATAAAAATTACAAGAAATTATATTTCTCATGCCGAAGGTTCTGTTTTTATAGAGGTTGGCAAAACTAGAGTTATTTGTACTGCAACTGTTGAAGAAAAAGTTCCAGCATTTCAAAAAGGTAAAGGGATTGGCTGGATCACTGCGGAATATGACATGATACCAAGATCAGCAAGTGTTAGAATAATTCGTCCACAAACCATTGGAAAAATTGCTGGAAGAACTCATGAAATCCAAAGATTAATAGGAAGATCCCTTCGTGGAATTGTTGATTTACAAAAACTTGGTGAAAGAACTATTTGGATTGATTGCGATGTAATTGAGGCTGATGGTGGAACACGTTGTGCTTCAATTACAGGGGGATTTATTGCATTATTTGATTGCTGTAGTTATTTAGTTGAGAAAAAGATTATTGAAGAAATGCCAATAACTAACTATCTAGCTGCTATAAGTGTTGGGATGGTTAATGGCGAAATATTAGCAGATTTATGTTTTGAAGAAGATAGTGTTGCAGAAGTTGATATGAATGTAGTTATGAATTCTAAAAATGAATTTGTTGAAATTCAATCTACTGCAGAAAATAAATCATTTACAAGAGAAGACTTTGATAAAATGCTCGATCTTGCTACATCATCAATACAAAAACTATTTAATATCCAAAAAGAAGCGTTAGAAAAAGATAAATAAAGAATAGATTTTAAAAAATATTTGTTTATATTGTTAAATTTTAAAATATTATAAATTTTAAATAAAACTAAAAATAAATTAAAAATAATAAAGATTAAAAAATTAATTTTTAAAAATATGAGCAATATTAGCGATAATTCAATAATAATAGCAACAAATAATGAAGGTAAAGTAAGCGAGATAAAGCATTATTTAAAAGATTTCAATTTTAAAATATATTATTTAAAAGACTTTAAAAATGTTCCAGAAATTGTTGAAGATGGCAAAGATTTTAGAGAAAATGCAATAAAAAAAGCAAAAATTATTTCTGAGACTTTCAATAAATTATCATTGGCAGATGATTCAGGTCTTGAAGTTGATTTTTTAGGTGGAAAGCCGGGTGTTTTTTCGGCAAGATATAGCGGGATAGATGCAACAGATAAATCTAATAGAGTAAAGTTATTATCTGAATTATCTCAAGTCAAGGATTTAAAAGATAGATCGGCAAGGTTTGTTTGCCATCTTGTTTTGTGGGATCCAATAAAAGGACTAATATTTGAAACAGATGGAGTTTGTGAAGGAAATATTGGTTTTAAGGAAGTTGGAGATGGCGGATTTGGATATGATAGCATTTTTATTCCAAAAGGGTTTGATAAGACAATGGCTCAGCTTAGTAAAGATGAAAAAAATGAAATAAGCCATAGAGGTAAAGCTTTAAAAAATTTTGTAAAATTTTTATTAGAAAATTATTAATATAAGATTATTAATAAATATTTTTTTATAATTTTTCATAATGAATTTGTTACTTTTATTGAAATATTAAAAATTTATGATAATATTACTTTTTGCTTATAAATTCGGGGTGTAGCGCAGTTTGGTTTAGCGCACCTGCTTTGGGAGCAGGGGGTCGGAGGTTCAAATCCTCTCACCCCGACCAGAAATTAAAAAATAAGGTTTTAATTTTAGTTAGAGTTTAAATATACCAGTGGTATATTTAAACAAGGATTTGAAAGGACGGAGTGAAGCGAGGCGGAATGAGTCCGCGTCCCTGCAGCAAGCGATAGCGAGACGAAAGGACAAATCCTCTCACCCCGACCAGAACTTTAAGTTTAATTATTTAATTAATTATAAGAAATTAAATTAATTAAAAATTTAATTAAATATTTGAGCGGGAATAGCTCAGTTGGCTAGAGCGAAAGCCTTCCAAGCTTTAGGTCGCGGGTTCGAGCCCCGTTTCCCGCTCCATTTTTTTTAATTTTTTTTGTATAAAACAATAAAGAAGCTTAAAGTTTTTATGATAAAGAATAGCTTGGAGCAGTTATTTATTAACTAAAGGCTACTATAAATTCAATTATACTTATAAATATTTATATTTAGTTTCTTATTATATTTAGTTTTTTTATTTATAAATAATTTTGACTTCTTTCCTCCATAAATTGGTTATTGATTATTTCTTTTAATACAGATTATTATTTTTTCAAGATTTAATATAAGGGTGTATGATGCTTGTAGCACACTGGATTTCCAATGAAGATAGGCCTGAAGATAAGCTCTTTTTAAAAGTTTAAAGGGAATTTCCAGTCAAATCTTATATAAACTTATAAGTTGATTTATCTCTTTTAACAATTCTTAAAATTATTATTCTTTTATCTTTATCAAAAATATCGTAAATTATTCTATAAGATGCAAACCTAATTCTAAAAGTATTATCAAAGCCTTTTACTTTTCTAACTCCATAAGGCCTTGGGTTAGCTGATAATTCATCAATTGTATTAACTAAATCCTTAAAATTTCTCAAATTGTTCTTTAAATTTCTTATATCTCTTTCAGCAGCTGGAGATATTTCAATATTATATTCTTTCATTAATTTCAAATTTTAGACATTATTATCAAATTATATATTTTTTTTTAATTCTTCCCAAGATTTAGTGCCACTGACCTCTATTTCATCCTGGCTATTTTTTATAAGTGGGGCAAGCTCTAAATCTTCCTTAGATTCAATCCATTCAACAACTGCTTCAGAAACTATATCACTAGCATTAATGCCTCTTTTAGCGGCTTCAACTTTTAAATGTGTATAAATATTTTCATCCTTAAAAACAACTGTCATTCTTTTGCTCATTTATAATCCTCCTCAATACATATAGCCATATATACGCCTGTACATATAGTATCAAATAACGCATTTTATTTCAATTTTTATTGTAAAGATCAAGAGAAAAACATACAATCATTGTTGGAATAAAAAATAATGGTTTATTTCCTAAACTACCCTATACACTCTCTTCAAACAACTTTATTAAAAGAGCAAATACAAGATTATGCAATACAATATCTATAATAATACCAAGTGTGAATGCCCCTGTAAGAATAAAAAATGTTTTTAAAATCTTTGTTTTATTTAATCTTCATATTGGACTCTACTGTTAGTGTAATATTGCCAAATATTATTTTGTAATAGTTATCCTGGCCATTAGGTCCTTTTGTATCAAGTCCAAGTTTTATCTGATACCAAAAATAATTATCTGACAGTTATTTATTGACTGCTGTAGTGTATCTTTGAGTTGAGCAGTTTGTAAAGTTAAATTTCTCCCATTTGTAATTTGAGAAGTTTGAAAAGAACCTATAATTGTTCCGCTGTAATCATTAAAGTCATTCACATCTAAAAACCCAAACTTATGTGCTTTAACATCTATTCTTGAAGCAAAATTTTGTGGGTTTCCAATAACTTGTATATTGTCTATGTTTAAAGTAGCATTTGAAATAGTTACTTGTCCAAGTCCTCTAAATCTTCTTAAATCAAAGCTTAAATAACATTTATTAAAAAAAGTTTGTTTAGTACCATCTGCCGGATGAATATGATGACTCCCAATAAGTAAAGGACGATCATTATATTGTGGGTCATCATCTAATGCATAAGCAAAATGAACATTTGTTATGCCTGTTTCATTTTTTTCAATCTTTCCAATAATACCAGTTTGTGATCTATCATTGGGAAAATCATATAAACTTGTATCTGCATACTCTCCTAAATCTACAGGAAGTATAGCTGAGTCTGTTATTATCTGTGGCTGAGATGATGAACTTTGAGAACCAGATGAACTCTGAGAAGATGCATCCTGGGATTGATTATCTTGTGACTGGGAGTTATCTTGAGAGCTTGATGTATTTTGTGATGTACTCGATGCACTGCTTGATTGAGATTAAGTATTTGAGTTTTGGCCTTGTAAAACAACAGCTACATCTATTGCACTTTCAGCATAACCACCTTTGCTATCTACTACACCTACCATTATTTTTACAGCTGTCGGACTTGATGGAGCTTTAAATGTTGTATGAGGATTATCTACTGCATCTATTGTTGCATTGGCATCTGATATAGCCCATTTATATGTTAAGTTATCACTGTCTTGATCTGTTGCATCTACCGATACATCTACTGTTGAGTTACAAATTACTGGATTTTCTGATACTGTAATTGAGTTTATAACAGGGTTGTGGTTTTGGGCCAGAGCTTGTTGTAGCTGTGATATTTGTTGTAGTTGTTGTAGATAACTGTGATTGCTGTTGTTGGCTTTCCTGAGTTTGGTTCTGACTTTCTGTAGATGTTTCCTCGTCTGAACTCGTTGAAGTTGTTGTTACTGGCATTGCGCACTGATTACATAGTGCAGATATACTAAAGATAAGAGCTGCTGTCAGACATACAAGAATTAGATAAAGCTTATTTTTACTTTTATTTTAAAATGTTTTTAATTTCATTTTGCCCTCACAATTTGATTTTTTATTTTTTACTAATTACTCATAGAAGGTTTTAATAAAAAATAGGTAAAGAATTAACTAGAAGTAAACAAATAAAAAACGAAGGTTTAATTATTATTAATTAAAAATGGATTGTCTTTTTTAGTTATTATTTTATTTAAAATTAATCATAAAATTCCTCCATGATATGGAATTTTATTTACAGAGTAAAAAATATTTTGCAGTAAAATTTATATATACATTTTTAATATAATATTTTATAATTATACTTTATTTTCATTTTAATACAAATATTATTCAAATTCAAGAATATGAAAATTCACTAAAATTT
>Ga0078972_1009360_pt1 | contig 19401 bp, 17 predicted proteins | sample YelNatPaOPGAMG01_FD_67568 | JGI IMG/M metagenome (GOLD analysis project Ga0078972, IMG submission 67568) | Hot spring thermophilic microbial communities from Obsidian Pool, Yellowstone National Park, USA - OP-RAMG-01 (SPADES assembly) (version 2) | ecosystem: Environmental > Aquatic > Thermal...
GTTCATCGACGTAGGGCTCAACCAGGTATTCCACCGCAGGCATCACGTAGGTGTGATCGGCGGGTCCCATCTTACCGCGGTAGCTCATCATGGCGGGACCGGCGGTGATGATGCCCCTCAAAATACCACCTCTCTTAGGACCGGTGGTGGCGGTGGGAGTCGTCCTTGTGGGGGTGGTGGTTTGACCAGGGGTTGTACCGGTGGGAGTCGTGGTGGTAGTGCCGGTGCTGGTGGGAGAGGTTTTGGTGGCCGTGGTCGGCGCGGTTGTCGTCCCTCCGCCGCAGGCAGCCAGCAACAGCGAAGCAACTACCAGGATCAGGAAAACCAATGCAATTGCCTTTTTCACCTGTCTTACCTCCTGTTTACATTTTTAGTTTCCGGTAATACTGATTCGATAGTCATTTAAATAATGTATCCAAGAAATAAATTATACTATACTTTAGTTTGAAAAATAAATGTCAATATACAGCCTTTACTGTTCTGGATGGATTTTATTACACGAATTGGGTGGAGATCAGGAGACCATGGCGAGTTCGTAATAATCTTTCAAACAACCGCTGTCAGACCTTGAAAAAAGTTTCTTTCAAAAGGAGGGCGTCTTCTTCCAGGTTGGGGCTTTCACAGATCAGTGTTCCCCTGACCTCCTGTTCTTTCAGGGCTCGGAGCAGATCGATATACTTAAAATCGGATTCCCTGAGGTTCAGGTGCATTATTTCTCCGCTTTTATTGTTGTAATTGATCCCGGAGACATGGATATGCATGTTGTCCAGCGCGGTGCGCCCGAGCTTCTTTTCTACCTGGGACAGGACCGATTTAAATTCGTAGTAGGAGTTGTATTTTCCTGTACGGGCATGCAGGTGGGCAAAATCGATGCAGGGAGCCAGTCCTTCCACTTCACTGCATAATGCGAGCAGTTCCTCAAGGCTGCCGAACTGACTCGGTTTGCCCATCAGTTCTGGTCTCAACCAGATGTATTTATTCTCCTTTTTAACCTCTGAAACGATGCCGGTAAGCAGCCGTTTGAGTCTGGCGTAGACCTCCTCAGGTGGATCTTTTAGGTAGAAGGCGGCGTGAAAAGCCACATCGGCGGCTCCGCATAGCGCGGCAGTGTGGGCGGTCTGCAGCAACTTATCCTGGCTGGCAACCAGTTTATCATTCTCGTGGGCATTCAAATTGATGTAATATGGCGCGTGAGCGGTTAACTTTACCTTCAGTTTTCTGGCAGCGGCGGCAACCTGCTCGGCTTCGGTATCCGGCAGGCGTACACCATAAACAAATTCCATCTCCATGCAGCCCAGACCAAGTTCGGCGATCCTTTTGATACCATTAATCAGATTGCGGGGTTTTGGACTGCTGTGCGGGGTGCCTCCTGTCCCAAAAAGCAGCTCTGCCATTAACCTTCAACTCCCTTTTGGTCTAATAGTACATGACCTGAACTGGAGATGCAATATTTCGTGTGGTTGAAGCAAAAATCATAATACGATATAATCATTCAGGGTTTAGTGTCCTGAATTATCTTGAAGGGAGGACATTATTTTTGCTTAAAACTGATAATTGCGGTGAACTTTCAAAGAAAGATATAGGCAGAAAGATCAAACTTGCTGGGTGGGTAGACCGGCGGCGTGATCATGGACAGATCATCTTTGTCGATCTCAGGGATAGATCAGGTAAGGTACAGGTGGTTTTTAATCCTGAAACCTCCAGTTATACTCATAAAATAGCCAGCGATTTACGCAACGAGTATGTGATTCAGGTGGGAGGACAGGTTGCTGCCAGACCAGCAGGCACTGAAAATCCCAGAATCCCCACCGGAGAAATTGAGATAGTGGCAGATTCTCTCGTCATTTTAAATACTGCCAGAACACCACCTTTTTATATCAATGAGGATGTCGAGGTTAACGAAAATGTGCGGCTCAAATATCGCTATCTGGATTTGCGCCGTGAAAGGATGAAAAACAACCTCATGTTGCGGTATGAAGTGATCAAGTACATGCGCCAGTTCCTCTGTGAAAGGGGTTTCATCGAGGTTGAAACGCCGATCCTGATTAAAAGCACACCTGAAGGGGCAAGGGACTATCTGGTACCCAGCCGCCTTTATCCGGGGAAATTTTATGCATTACCCCAATCGCCACAGCAGTTGAAACAGCTTTTAATGGTTGCGGGTATAGAAAAATACTTCCAGATAGCAAGATGTTTCCGCGATGAGGACTCCCGCAAAGATCGCCAGCCCGAATTTACCCAGCTCGATCTCGAGATGAGTTTTGTGGACAGGGAAGAGGATATTCTGAGCCTTATAGAGGAGCTTTTCACCTCGCTGGTGAAGACAATTAAACCAGAACTCAAGATCAACGAGCCTTTCCCGCGGATACCCTATGCGGAAGCCCTGGAAAAATATGGCTCGGACAAACCCGATTTACGTTTTGGTCTGGAAATTCACGATATTTCCGATATCGCCGCCAAAACAGATTTCGGTATCTTCAAAACTGTGGTGGCGGAAGGCGGCAGGGTTAAGGGCATCGTGGCTCCCGGGTGCTGTACCTATACCCGCAGTCAACTTGATGAACTCAATACTTTGGTGCAGGGATTGGGTGGGGCAGGATTGCTGACCATTGCTCTGGGTAACGGTCCGGGCAATCTCAATGATTTAACGATGGACATGGTTAAATCCAGAGCCGTAAAGTATTTGAAACTTGAGCACGTCAGGGAGATGGCGGAGCGGCTCGGAGCGACCATGGGAGACCTGCTATTAATCGTCGCCGGTAAACCTGAAATCATTACACCCGTGTTGGGCGAACTTCGCAAAGAAATGGGACGGCGTTTGAATCTGATTGATCCGCACGAACTTAGATTTGCTTTTATTGTTGACTTCCCTCTGCTAAACTGGAATAAGGAGGAGGGGCGGTGGGAAGCCATGCATCATCCTTTTACACAGCCCCGAGAAGAGGACATCCCCCTGCTGGATACTGCTCCGGAAAAGGTTCACGGCAGACATTACGATTTTGTCTGTAACGGCTTTGAGATTGCCGGTGGCAGCATCCGGATCCATAATGCCGAGCTTCAACGCCGTATTTTTCGGTTGATGGGTTATGAAGATGAGAAGATCAATCAGCTTTTCGGTCATCTTCTGGAAGCCTTTGAATATGGCGCGCCACCACACGGAGGAATAGCGCCGGGGATTGATCGTTTTGTGATGCTGCTGGCCGGGGAGGAGACGATCAGGGATGTCATTGCCTTCCCCAAGAACCAGGTTGCTTATGACCTGATGCTGGATGCTCCGGCTCCCGTCAGCCAGAAGCAGATTGACGAACTGCATATTGCCATTGTGCCTGAACCTCAATTAGAAAAATAATTTCATGTACCGATTGGAGGAGTTGTGAAAATTACCTTAGAAAAAACCGAAAACCGCCAGGCATATTTAACCGTGGAAGTCGAGCCTCCTGAACTTGAAGAAGGGCTTCAGAAGGCTTATCAGCGCCTAGTTAAAAAAGCCGCCATACCGGGTTTCCGTAAAGGAAAAGCTCCCCGGTTTATAGTTGAGCAATATCTCGGCAAGGGAGCCCTGCTTGAAGATGCCGTGGAACATATGGCTCCTGAAGCCTATCAAAAGGCAGTTAGAGATCAGGGACTGCAACCGCTAACCCAGCCGGAAATTCATCTTGATAAACTGGAACCGGTAACTTATAAAATGGTGGTACCTCTTGAACCTGCGGTAAAATTGCCCGATTACCACCAGATCAGGCTTACTCCGGAAAAAGTTGAAGTGAAAGAAGAGGATATCGAAAACGCGATTGAGGCTCTGCGCCATCAGCATGCTATCTGGGAACCGGTGGAAAGACAGGTGAACTCCCGCGATCTGGTAATTATGGATATAGAGAGTCATGTTGGCACCCAGCCTTTTATCAACCAGAAAGATGCCGAATATCAGGTGCAAAAGGAATCCGTCTTTCCCATGAAGGGATTTGCCGAAGCATTAATCGGAATGCACAAAGGTGAAACGAAGAAGTTTAAGCTGAGTTTTCCGGAGGATTATAACCGGGCAGAGCTGGCAGGAAAGGAAGTGGAGTTTAAGATCACGATCAAAGAAATCAAGCAGGAAAAGCTGCCTGAATTCAATGATGATTTTGCCAAACAGGTCAATCCGGAATACAAAACTGCAGAGGAACTCAGGCAGAAGATCGTGGAAAATCTGCAACAAAATGCCGAGGCACAGGCAAAAAAAGATTTTGAACAAAAAGTAATCGAAACTGTAGTCAATCAAGCGGAGATCGAGTTTCCTCCGGTGATGGTAGAGCGTGAGATCGATAATCTCATCCGTGATCAGATGAGACGGTGGCAGATGGATGAAAAAGGTCTGGATGAGTATTTGAAAAGCATCAGCCAGAGTTATGAACATCTGAGGGAGCAGGTGAGACCGGTTGCGATACGCAGTGTCAAACAATCGCTGGTTCTGACTGAAATCGCCCGCCAGGAGAATATCCAGGTCTCACAGGAGGAAATCAAGAATCAAATTCAGTCAATGACGAAGGATATCCAGCCGGAAAGAGCGGCCGGTATTATCGAATTACTCAACTATCCCGAGTCTCAGCTTAGCCTAGCTTCGACCATCGTGACCCGCAAGACGATCGAAAAACTGGTGGAGATCGTCACTGCTCCAGTTGACAGCGGAGCAAAAACAGGCGAAACTGAAATTGAGAAGGCTAATGAAACCGGAAAGGAGGGATGAAAAATGATTGATCCTATGAGCGTCATACCGATGGTGGTGGAAACCAGCACACGGGGAGAGAGGGCTTTTGATATTTATTCGCTTCTCCTGCGGGAACGGATTGTGATGCTGAATATGCCGATCACTGACCAGGTAGCAAACCTGATTATCTCCCAGCTACTTTACCTCGATAGAGAAGATCCGGATAAAGATATCAGCCTCTATATCCATTCCCCGGGTGGTGTTGTCACCGCCGGTCTGGCGATTTATGATACTATGCAGTTGATCAGACCCGAGGTATCCACGATCTGTCTGGGTATGGCTGCCAGCATGGCAACGGTGTTACTGACCGCCGGAGCCAAAGGTAAGCGTTTTGCTCTTCCACATGCTACCATTCACATGCATCAGGTATTGGGTGGTGCCCAGGGACAGGCTGCAGATATCGTAATCGCTGCCAAAGAAATCATGCGGCTGGACGAAATCATCCGCAACATCATGGTCAAACACACCGGACAGCCGATGGAAAAGATCGCCCATGATACCGATCGTGATTTTTACCTTAACCCCGAACAGGCGATCGAGTACGGGTTGATCGATCATGTCCTGAAGAAACAGGAAAAAACCAAATAAACGGCGTCCTGGTTTCCCTTGAAATACGTTTCCTGGAAATGGCGGGTATTGTGCCCGCCATTTTTTATGTAATCAAATTGCCCGCTTTTTGATTTTTGACCACATACTGGCAAAGTGCGAAAACGGATTTGCCCGGTGACCATAGATTTTTCCGCGTGACAGGGCAGCCAGGAATTCTTCTTTATCCTTGAACTCCGGCATCTCCACGTAAGCATTGCCGATCTCATAATGGCTGTGGGCATCGCTGCCAGCACAACCCGGTAGCCGGTGCTCTTCGGCAAATTTACGTGCCAGTTGCGAACTTTGAAGCAGCGGGTTGCGGGCATTGAAGACCTCAACCAGATCGAGCTGGTCGGCAATCTCGTTCATGGTGTCCGCTTTCAGGGCATCCTTGCGGAAACGATCAAAAGGATGCTGGGCGCAGAGCAATCCGCCCTGCCTTTTGATACGCTGAATTGTCTCTTCCAGGGAAAGTCCACTGGGAACCAGTTCTTTAAGGAACATCCCCATAATTTCTCCCCTGTCCGTCAGCACCTCTTCGGCCACGATGACGGTGAAGGGTGCAATTTTCTGCATCTGCAGGGCGCCTTCTATGGCTCCATGGTCAGCGATGGCTATGCAGTTGATGCCTTTTTTCAGGCAGGTGCGAATAATCTGTTCCAGCGATGTGCTGCAGTCCATCGAATATTTTGTGTGGATATGGAAATCGGCTTTGAACAATCTGGTCACCTCAGTATCCTTATTTTCGGGCGGACGAGATAATTTTTGCTTTGCCATCTACAAGGGTGACATCATCTTCTATGCGCACGCCGCCCCATCCGGGCAGGTAGATGCCCGGTTCAACGGTAAAAACCATACCTTCTTCAAGCAGGTCGGTGGAGCCCGGGCCAACACGGGGGTTTTCATGGGTAACCAGTCCTATTCCGTGTCCCAGACTGTGACCGAACGAGTCTGAGTAGCCGGCAGTGGTGATAATCTGCCGGGCGATTGCGTCTGCTTCCTGCCCAGTCATTCCGGTTTTAATGCGGGCGATTGCGGCTAACTGAGCTTCAAGAACGGTATGGTAGATTTTGCGGAAAGTGTCATCCGGTTCACCGATGAAGAAGGTGCGCGTCATATCGCTGACGTAATTGGCATATTTTGAACCGATGTCTATCACCACCGGTTCGCCGGTGTGGATGACATATTCCGATGGCCTGGCGTGGGGCATGGCGGAATTCGGTCCGGCAGCCACAATCAACTCAAATGGCACCGGCTGACTGCCTTTTTCCCGCATGAATTTTTCAATTTCCCAGGCCAGGGCTTTTTCGGTGATTCCCGGTTGCAGGATTTTTTCCACAAAAACAAAAGCAGCGCCTGTAATTTCGGCCGCCTTTGTAATACAGGCGATTTCTGTGGCATCTTTGATCACACGGATGGACTCGACCAGCCCTTCTACTGGAACCAGATTGAGATTAAGGGCTGATTTCCTGATTATACTGTTGATCTGCTCAAAGAGAGCATAATTGAGGTGATGACTCTCAAAACCCAGATACCGAATGTTGAGATTGGGAAAAAGAGCTGGGAACCAGTCCGCCATTTTCCCTTTTATCTGGAAAATCTCGACGTGAGGAAGCTGTTTCTGGACCTGCTCGGTATAGCGGAAATCGGTAATGATTATCATCCGCTGCCGGTCGATTAATAGATAACCTTCCAGACCTTCACATCCGGTCAGGTAAAACAGGTTCTCTGGCTGTGAAACGAGCAGTGCTTCAATCTGTTTTTCAGTAAAATGCTTGCGTACCTTTTCCAACCTGGTTTCAATTTGCATTTTATTCGTCCCCTTTTTGTGCCATCGGATGGGTATTCAGATAAACCTTGCGTGCCTGCTGTTGCGTAATATGGGTATAGATCTGGGTGGTAGAAAGGTCTGCGTGACCAAGCAGTTCCTGCACTACCCTGAGATCGGCTCCGCCATCCAGCATATGGGTGGCAAAGGTGTGCCGCAGGACGTGGGGGTGCACACTTTTCTCCAGACCGCAGGTTACCGCGTATTCGTGGAGCAACAATTGAATACCGCGTATGCTCAATCGCCGCCCCTGTTTGTTCAGAAAGAGGGCATTTCCACTTATCCTGCTTGCCAGCAATGGTCTGCCTGAAGAAAGATAATCAGAGATGGCGGCAGCGGCGGGCATTCCCATCAATACTATCCTTTCTTTGGAACCTTTGCCGATCACGCGGATTTCACGTGTTGCCAGATCGATGTGATCGAGATTCAATTGCCACAGTTCGCTTACCCGTAGCCCGGAGGCGTAAAGCAGTTCGAGAATTGCGCGGTCCCGCTTGCCCTGGGGTTTTGAGGTATCCGGCAGGTTGATAAGCTTTTCAATCTCCTGCCGGGTTAGAAAAACAGGCAGGCGTTTATCGAGTTTGGGTGATAGAGAAGAACGTTCACCCTTTCTACCAGCGGAACTGATGGGAATAGGACTCTTCTGGAGGATACCCTCTTTCAGGAGGAAACGGTAAAATGACCGGATCGCCGAGAGTTTACGTGCAATGCTCGATTTTTTGACTCCCTGCTCCATCAACCAGGTCAGGTAGTCTCTCAGGGTCTGTTTATCAACATCCCTGAAATCCCTGATCTGCCGGAGGACCAGGAACTGGAAAAACCCCTTTCCCGCTCCCCTCTTAAAGGTGCCTTTCAAATCCGATTCATAATTGCGCAGGGTATATCTGGAGGCATTGCGTTCTGCTTTCAGATAATCAAGGTACCTCTTAAAAACTTCCTGCACTTGATGTCCCCACCAGGTAAATTCCGGTGTTGATTAAGCTGACTTTTCCTCTGCCAGCTTTTCTTTGTGGCTGCAGCTCAAACATTTAGCCGTTTTGTTTCTTTGAACGACCATCAGGCCGCCGCATTGAGGGCAGGCTCTGGGCAGAGGTTGCATGAAAGTTGCGAATTCACATTTTGGATAATTGGCGCAGCCGTAAAACCGCCTTTTCTTCTTGCTGATTCTCTGCACCAGTTCACCGCCACATTCCGGGCACTTTGCCCCGGTTTTGATCTGGAACGGGCGCGTTGTTTTGCACTCAGGATAGCCAGAACAGGCGAGGAATTTACCAAATCTGCCGCTCTTGATCACCATTGGCTTGCCGCAGGCGGGGCATGTTTCTCCGCTCTGTTCATCTTCCAGTTTAACTTTTTCAACCTTTTCCTGCGCCTCTTCAAGATCTTTTGCCAACGGGGTGTAGAATTCTTTTACCACATCAACCCAGTTTTTATTCTTGCTGGCAATATCATCCAGCTCCTCTTCCATGCGGGCGGTGAATTCAATATCCATCAGGTCCGGGAAATTCCGGGTAAGCAGGTCGTTCACCACGAAACCGAGCTGGGTGGGCTGGAACACTCCACGGTTTTTGGTCACATAATCCCGTTCCTGGATTGTCGCAATAATGGGAGCATAGGTGCTGGGACGGCCGATTCCCTGCTGTTCCAGCGCCTTCACCAGGGTAGCTTCAGTATACCGGGGTGGTGGCTGAGTAAAATGCTGTTCCGAAATAAGCTCCAGCAATTTCAGAGCGTCGCCTTCCCGCAATGCCAGACCTTCGTGAAGCGATTTTTCTTCTGCATCCTCTTCATCTTTACCTTCAATATAGAGCAGGGTAAAGCCCGGAAATACCAGTTTGCTGCCCGTAGTCCTGAACAGGTAATTTACCCGCGCAGATGACCCTCTGGCTTCCACGTCAATGCTGGTGTTTTCGTACACGGCATTCGCCATCTGGCTGGCGACCATGCGTTTCCAGATCAGCTCATATAATCTAAACTGATCTTCATTCAAATAGGGTTTGACGATCGCCGGTTCACGATGTATCCGGGTGGGGCGGATAGCCTCATGAGCCTCCTGGGCTCCTTTTACCGCCTTACCGAATACCCTTGCCTTCTGGGGCAGGTATGATTCTCCGAATTTTTCTTGGATATATTCCCGCGTCTCTGAGATGGCCGAACTGGCCACATGAGTTGAATCGGTACGCATGTAGGTGATCAAGCCGGTGCTGCCCTCATCACCGAGAGGCAGTCCCTCATAGAGCTGCTGGGCTATCAGCATGGTACGGCTCGCAGAAAATTTTAATTGACGCCAGGCTTCCTGCTGGAGGGTGCTGGTGATAAAGGGAGGTGCAGGCGAGCGTGTGATATTTTTGATTGTGATTTTCAACACGCTATAGCTGGCATGCTCCAGCTCAGCCTTTAGTCGGCTGGCCTCACCTTCATTGTGTATTTCGATCCGTGTTCCATCGGTGAAGCCGATTAAGCCTGCGCGGAAAGAGGCGCCTTTATCAGCTTCCACAGCTTTAATCAGATCTGCCTCAATAGTCCAGTATTCAACCGGTTTAAAATTCTGGATTTCTCTTTCCCGGTCCACGATTATCCGCAGGGCAACGGATTGCACCCTTCCCGCTGATAAGCCCCTTTTCACCTTCCGCCAGAGCAGGGGGCTGATTTTGTAGCCTACCAATCTGTCCAGGATGCGCCGTGCCTGCTGGGCATTAACGAGCTGCATATCTATTTCACGGGGATGCTTGAAAGCCTGTTTGATCGCTTCCTCGGTTATTTCGTGGAAAACAACTCGGCGGTAGGGAATGTTTTTGGCATGACCATCCATGACCTGCTCGAGATGCCAGGAGATAGCCTCTCCCTCCCGATCCGGATCGGTGGCGAGATAAACCGCGGAAGCTTCTTTGACCGCTTCCTTCAATTCGTTCACAATCTTTTTTTTGTCCGGCGGTATCACATATTTCGGTTCAAAGCCGTTGTTTATGTCAACACCGATCTGGCTTTTGGGCAGGTCTCGTATGTGTCCGAGTGAGGCTTTAAGGGTATAACCCCGTCCGAGTATTTTACTCAGGGTCCTTGCTTTTGCTGGTGATTCAACAATGACTAATTTTTCTTTCATAGTTATTATTCTAGCTTTATCCTGTACTCCTGTCTCGTTTCTCTGGTCAGCACGTATTGCATGGTGCTGACCTGTTTGACCGAGCCTTTCAGTTCCATTATAGCCAAAGTGCTGCTGACGGTTGCAATGGGTAACCCGGATCCGCGGCAGATCTCGTCAATATGGATCGGTTCTGAACTCAGGTGTTTCAGCAGCAGGGCTTCTGTCTCCGAAGCCGGGATAATCTCCTTCATTTCAATTTGATAAACACTGGCGGTCAGATTCAATTCTTCCAGAATATCGGTGCAGGTGCGCACAAGTTTGGCGCCCTCCTGTATCAAACGATTGGCGCCGCGGCTGACGGGGGAGAATATGCTCCCGGGGATGGCAAAAACTTCCCGGTTTTGCTCGAGCGCCATGCGCGCGGTAATCATTGCGCCGCTATCTTCATCGGCTTCGATTACCAGCACTCCCAGACTCATGCCACTCATAATACGGTTTCGTCGGGGGAAGTTGTCCGGGCGGGGTCTGGCTCCCAGCGGGTATTCGCTGATCAGGGCGCCGTTGCCGGCGATACTTCGGGCTAAAGCCGCATTTTCGGCTGGGTAAACAATATCAAGCCCACAGGCGAAAATTGCAATCGTCCGTCCGCCTGCCTCCAGGGCTCTCCGGTGAGCAACGGTATCAATTCCTCTTGCGAGTCCGCTGACCACAGTAATCTTGTTGCGTACCAGTCCTTCCACCATCTCCTCGGTTGCCTGGCGTCCGTACACGGTAGAACGGCGGGTCCCCACCACAGAGATACACCATTCATCCTGTGCAGTTAAGGAGCCACGGACATAAATCAGAGGCGGATAGTCATAAATCTCCTTTAATCTGGTGGGGTAAGCAGTATCGTGATAGGTCAGAGCTTTGACTCCGCTTTTTTCCAGTTTTTCCATTTCTGCATCAGGATCAATGCGGGGCCGCCAGGTTTCGATGGATTTGATTGTATGGCTATCCAGGCCAACCTGAACAAGATCGCCTTTACCGGATTGCCAGGCTTTTTCCAGGGTGCCGAAATATTTTTCGAGCTGGGTGAATTTGACTTTGCCGATTCCAGGAATCAGATTGAAACCAACCCAGTATTTTAAATCTGTTTCAGTCATTACAAGGGAATAATTGTAGCACAATTTCAGGGAATGTGATACCGGATTGCGGGAGAGACAGCTGCGTATATCAGCGGCTGGCAATGAAATTGAGATAAGCACCGGTGATAAAAATGGCAAAAATAAGAATATTGTACCAGCTCAACCGGAACAATCGGCGGGGTTTAAAATATAATCCAGCCAGAGTGATTAAAGTAAGGAGGATGACGGTTACCGCAGTAATCAGATTACCGGAAGAAGCTGCCGAAAGGATCGGCCCTTTCGTATAAATAATGTCGTCAAAGCAGATCAGGAACATGTTGAACATATTGGAACCCAGCATGTTGGACATCGCCATATCGACTGCCCCGAGCCTTAACGCCGAAAATGAGACGGTGATTTCCGGCAGGGTAGTGGTAAAGCTAATTAATACGCTGCCGATGAAACTTTCACCGATTCCGGTTATCCGGGAGATATTTTCACCGATGGTAGCGAGCCAGATGCCCGCCCCGATGATAAACAGTGCTGATATCGAAAACAGCATAAATATACGCTTTAAGGAGTGGGCTTGATATTTTGACCCTTCACCATCGATCGCGGCATTCTTCTTTTCGCTAAAAAACATTTGCCTGATTGATAAAAGGTAAACGGCTATGATTACCGGCGTGCTCCAGCCGAGCCATCCCAGTTTGACGTTTGAAGATTGGAAGAGCAGAGAGATTGCAATTAAAGCCACCAGAACGATTCCATACCAGCCGGCCATTCTCTGATTTTTCCCAACCGCAAGCATAATGCTATTTTCACGGGAAGCAATATCCAGAAGTGCCAGATTAAACAGATTAAAGGTATTGGCGCCCAGAAGGTTACCGATGGTTAAATCGGGTGCATCGACGATGAAGATAGCGCTGATGCCATTAAAGAGTTCGGGTAGTGATGTGGTGATTGAAATCAAAACCAGACCGATCCAGAGCCCGCCCAGCCCGGTTTTTTCTGCGATGATATCTCCATAGAGAGCTACACGCCGTCCGAAAAAGAGGATGATCAGAATGCAGATGATCAGTTCAAGCCAGGCCAGGTCAAAGATCCTCCAGTTCTCATTGTTGCTAAGGTATTATTCATGATAAAGAATAACGGGGCTGCAGTCAAAATCCCGTGTAGAGATTTCAAACACAGAATTTGCTGATAGCAATTAAAGGCATGAGGAGGTTGTTCGGGACTGCAGAGAAATGTCCGGGGAGTGCGGATAATTAATATTTTTTCAATGCAGATAAATTGTCCGGTAAATGATCGATTCCCTGGTTCTCTTTAACCACGATTGTTTTAATCACCTGCTTGAGGTTTAACGGTAAGCAGTGGGAAATCATCGCTTTTTCTCCGCCCATACTAAAACAGTCATTCTCAATCAGTATCTCGGGAACGATTTTCTCCACAATATCCTGGAAGGTTTCTCCGCGGTGGCGGAAAAAGACCGGCCCTTCGGGGAAGTCCCAGAGTTTGAGTAAAAATTTATCTATTTCAACGCTTTTAAAATTACCGCGAGAGCTTAAATAGAGGATGTCTGCCCCCTGATTTTTCCACGCCTGCAGCTTTTCACCGGCTCTGCCTGCAGGTTTATATGCGGTAAGGTCGTGGAGAAAATCCAATGCTTCTGTGCCTCGCCAGGAGAGATTTATTCCAGCAGGCATTGAATCAGTATTATTCAGCACTACAACAGTGCCGTTTAACAAAACAAGAATCTTCATTGTAGTGATAAAAAGCCGATTATCGGCAGCTAATTTTATTATAGTGAAAAGGGTGATTACAATTGTCAGAATTGCCTATCGGTTAATTAAACTATCTGCGGAATAAAGCAAAAATTCGAGGTTGGGGATAATCGTGGCGGAGAGGGCGGGATTCGAACCCGCGGTAACCTTGCGGCTACACACGCTCTCCAGGCGTGCCTGTTAGACCACTCCAGCACCTCTCCAGGATACTAGTTGAGAGCAATAAGAAATTGCAAGATAAATTGATAACTGACTGATAGCTTTTCAGCGGAGAGGGCGGGATTTGAACCCGCGTCCCGATAAAATCGGGAACCGCTTTTCGAGAGCGGTACCATAAGCCACTCGGACACCTCTCCCCGTTTGCCATAAGTATTATACCATGTTCTGAGGAGTGCGGATAAGTGGTTCGAAACGGATTTCAAATAATATAATGGTTAAACTGGTTCGACTTAAGATGCGTGCATGGTAACGCTTTCCGCTAACCTCTTTTTGTGGTAAAATACCGAAAAATTATATTTGCCATGACAGGAAAGGAAAAAGATGACATTAGCCCAGATTCTAGCAGTGGTGATTTTCCTGGTGATGTTCGCTGTCATCATGTGCGGCAGAGTGCACCGTTATATCCCTGCGCTGGTGGGTGGGGGATTAGTGATTTTACTCGTCTTTCTGGTGGTAATGCGGGATCCCCAGATGATTCTGAATACCCTGAACCTCGGTCAACTGGTTTCCGGAAAATTCTGGTACCCGGGGCATGAAGCGGTGGAATCAAAAGGCATCAACTGGCAGACTATTATCTTTATTGCCGGGATGATGGTCATGGTGGAAGGGCTGGCAAAAGTCGCTTTTTTCCGCTGGATGTGTTTGCTGGTTGCCAGACTGGTGCGGTACAGAACTGTTCCGATACTGATAACTTTTATGCTGCTTTCTGGTTTCCTGTCCATGTTCATCGACAGTATTACTGTCATGCTTTTCCTGGCTTCGGTGACCATCGAACTGGCGCGGCTGCTAAAGTTCGATCCCGTCCCGGTAATTATCGCCGAAATTTTTGCTTCCAATGTAGGTGGCAGTGCTACCATGTCCGGCGATCCGCCAAATATTATAATCGGTACAGCCCTGGGGTTCAGTTTCATAGATTTTGTAGAGAATACAGGTTTAATTGCCTGGACAGGTTTGGTGTTTTCCATAGTTTTTTTCTTCCTGGTTTTTCGCAAGGCTTTAAGTAGGCCGATTTCGGTCGGAAACTCAACGAAGAATCCCGCTGTTAGTCTGAATGATACCGTTGCCGAGGAAGCAAAGGGTTTTCCCACTCCTCGTGAAGTTATTCCTGATATGCGTTTGTTTTTGGTACATACAGGGATTTTTCTCACTGTAATTATTCTACTGGTTACCCACGCGCAAACTGGCATTTCGGTAGCTTCTATCGGGGTAATTGCAGCAGTGCTGACCCTGCTGGCTGCTTCTGGGAATGCCTGGCATGTATTAAAAAGAACCGACTGGCGTACATTGCTGTTCTTTATCGGTCTTTTTATCTGCGTAGCTGCGCTGGAGGAAACCGGTGTGCTGGCAGCCATCGCGAGGTATATAGGCGAAATCTCAGGAGGCAGCCTGGTCCTAGTTATTACGATCATTCTCTGGATTTCTGCCTTTGCCTCAGCTATTGTTGATAATATTCCTTTTGCCGCAACCATGGTACCGGTCATCAGCGGTCTTGCTGGTTCGATGGGAATTCATGTGGCGCCACTTGCCTGGACACTGGCGCTGGGAACGGATATAGGTGGCAATGCTACTCCTATTGGTGCTTCAGCCAATGTGGTGGGAACCGCTATTGCAGAGCGTGAAGGTTATCCAATAAGCTGGGGCAGGTTCCTGAAATATGCTTTGCCGGCGATGATCCTGGTGGTGGGAATTTGCTGGTTATTATTGTATTTCAGATATACATAAATTCTCTTTTTTATAATGATATTATGATGAGAATGTTTAATGGCAGGAGAGGATGATGTTCGAGAAAATTCTGGTTCCTCTGGATATGTCAAAAATGGCAGAACAGGTTATCCCCTTAGCGGTTGATTTTGCCAGAGCTTTTGGTTCAGAAGTTCATTTAATCAGTATTTGTGAAGCCCACAATGGACAGGAGGAGGAAACCTGCCGTAGCTACCTCAACACGGAAGCTGGTAAGTTGGCAGCTATACTTGGAGAAGAAAAAATAAAAACCATGCTGGTCGCTGGCTCGCCTGATCAGCAAATCACCAGGTATGCACAAAATGAGAAGATCAATCTGATTTTAATGACCTCTCACGGTCGCTCCGGAGTGGTTTTGTGGCCCATGGGTGGAACTGTTGAAAAGGTTTTAAGGCGCACGCGGACTCCCTTGTTGTTTATTCGCGTGAAGGAGACTCAGGAATCTCCCGGTTCGTTGAATTTGTTCGAAAATATCCTGGTGCCTCTGGATGGTTCTGAACTCGGCGCAATCGTGGTGCCTCTGGTAATTGAGATTGCGGATAAATTTAATTCCAAGGTGACTCTGATTCATGTGATAGATACCGATAGAAGGGTGCACAGTCTGGGAAGAATCGATGCGGTTCCTTTCAGGGAAGAAGAACTTCAGTCTTTGAAGATGCGTGGAGAGGAATATTTAAAAACACAGGCTAAGAGGTTTCGCAGAACTGCAGGTCCGGTACGAACAGAAGTCAGAGCTGGCAATGTGGCTGAGGAGATCATCAAATTTGCCAGAGGGGATAATACCAGCCTGATTGCGCTTTCCAGTCACGGTCATTCCGGGTTCGAAGCCTGGATTCTGGGCAGTGTTACCAGTAAGATTTTACATTCCAGCAACAAATCAATTCTTTTTGCGCCGGCTATTGCGCCGTAACAGCTTATAAGATAATCTAAATAATCGCATTGTGCATTTGCAAAATTTTTAGTATTATTTAATAAGTGCCCCTGTAGCTCAGGTGGACAGAGCACCAGCCTCCGGAGCTGGTTGCGAGAGTTCGAGTCTCTCCAGGGGCATTTTTAGTATACGGGAGGTAGATTGATTGAATCCTGAGCAGATGATTGAAATCCGCTGGCATGGACGGGGTGGTCAGGGAGCAGTGACTTCTGCTGAAATTCTGGCACAGGCGGCGATCAGCGAGGGCAAGTATGCCCAGGCTTTCCCCAGCTTTGGACCGGAACGAAGGGGAGCGCCGGTGCTGGCTTTTGTCAGAATTAGTGCAAACCAGCCGATCAGGGTGCGTTCCTCGATTACCGAGCCCGATGTGGTGGTTGTGCTGGATCCCAGCTTGCTGAGTATTGTAAACGTTACCTCCGGGCTGAAGAAAAACGGCATAGTGATTATCAATACTGTCAAAACTCCCCAGAGAATCAGTGAGGAATTTAAAATCCATGCAAGAATTGCCACGGTTGGGGCAACCCGCATTGCTCAGGAAGTTCTCGGTGTGCCAATCACCAACACTACCATGATTGGAGCGGTGATCAGAGCTACCGGTGTGGTTAAACTCGAGTCGGTTTACGAACCATTAAAACAGCGGTTTGGTCGTCTGGGAGAGAGAAATATTGAATCCATGAAAAGGGCTTATCAAGAAACTGTGATTGAGGAGTACGTAGGTGGCAAAGCCTGAAGACAAGATAACCTGGAAAGATGTTGAGCCTGGGGCAGTAGTAACTGAACCCGGCAGCGCCTGTCAGTACAAAACTGGTGATTGGCGTTCACGCAGACCCACTTATGAATTTGAAAAATGCATCAAATGTGCCCTTTGCCAGATTTTTTGCCCTGAAGGGGCAATCAAGGTCAATAAAGAGGGATACTACGAAGCCGATCTTTACTACTGCAAAGGTTGTGGCATCTGTGCCAAAGAATGTCCGACTAAAGTAATAACTATGGTTGAGGAGAAAGAATAGTGGCGACACGATTAGGTATGGAAGTCTCCCTTGCGGTAAGCGAGGCAGTCAGGCTGGCGAGAGCGGACGTAATCGCTGCATATCCTATTACTCCCCAAACCCATATTGTCGAGCATCTGGCAGAACTGGTAGCCAACGGGGATCTGGATGCAGAGTATATCCCGGTTGAATCCGAGCATTCGGCCATGAGTGCCTGCGTTGGTGCTTCGGCGGCCGGAGCGAGGTCTTTCACAGCTACCGCCGGTCAGGGGCTTGAATTGATGCATGAGGTGGTTTATATCGCATCATCCATGCGACTGCCCGTCGTGATGGCGGTTACCAACCGGGCACTCTCCGCACCGTTGAGCGTCTGGGGTGATCATTCAGACGTAATGGCCGTTCGAGATACTGGCTGGATCCAGATTTTTGTGGAGAATGGACAGGAGGCAGTAGATCAAGTTCTCTGTGGATTTCGCATTGGCGAAGACCGGCGAGTACTTTTACCGGTGATGGTTCACATTGATGGATTCCATCTTTCTCACATGGTTGAGCCCATTGAATTTCCATCACAAAGTGAAGTTGACGATTTTATACCACCAATCGACCTTCCTTATCGCCTCGATCCCAAAAAGCCGGTAACCATGGGAGATTTTGCTCCTCCGGTGGTTTACACTGAGGTTAAATGGGCACAGGAAATAGGGCTGGAAAAATCAAAAGACGTGATTCTGGAAGTCTGGAAAGAGTTTGGAGCCCGTTTTGGCAGGCATTATCGCCCTATTGAAACCTATCGGTGTGATGGATGTAAGGTCTTGCTGATGACGATGGGCAGTTTCAGCGAAACCGCCATGACCACCATCGACAGGTTACAGGCGAATGGGGAGGATATTGGACTCTTCCGCATCCGCCTGTGGCGACCTTTCCCGTATGAAGAGCTCAGGCAGACTGTCAGGGATGCAGATATTCTGATCGTCCTCGACAGGGCTATTTCCTTTGGAGGTCCCGGCGGTCCAGTAGCTTCTGAAATCAAGGCAGCCCTGTATCCTCTTGAAAAAAGACCCAAAGTGGTTGGATTTATTGGCGGACTGGGCGGAAGAGATATCTCAACAACCGATTTTGAAGCGATTGTCCGAAGAGGAATAGAGATTGCCCGCAAAGGCAGCAGCAGAGAATTTGAAATCTACGGGGTAAGAGAGTAAATGGAGAGAAAGTCAACATTAACAGCCAGATTGACGGACGAAAAAGAAAGATTTGCTCCCGGTCACAGGGCGTGTATAGGCTGTGGAGAGGCCCTGGCGGTGAGGATGGTCTGCAAGATACTGGGAGACAACGTGATTATTGTAAATGCCACCGGGTGCATGGAAATCGTTTCAAGCCAGTACCCTTATACTTCCTGGACTGTACCCTGGATTCACACGCTTTTTGAAAATACCGCCGCGGTTGCCTCCGGCATTGAAGCTGCTCTCAAGGTGCTTACGCGGAAAAATCGGGGTAATTTTGGTGATGTGAAAGTGGTGGCTATGGCAGGGGACGGAGGCACTGCAGATATAGGTTTACAGGCACTCTCAGGGGCGCTCGAGAGAGGGCATAATTTTATTTATATCTGTTTCGATAACGAAGCTTACATGAACACCGGCGTGCAACGGTCCTCCGCCACGCCTTTTGGCGCCACGACTACCACCTCACCTGCGGGCAAGAAGAGCATCGGGCAATTTAGCTGGAAGAAAAATCTGCCTGCCATTGCTGCTGCCCATGATATACCCTATGTAGCCACTGCCTGCCCGAGCTATCACCGCGACCTTGCTCTCAAAGTGCAAAAGGCGATGAATGTGAAGGGACCTTCTTATCTGCATATTTTGTCTGTATGCCCGACCGGCTGGCGCTGTCCGACCGAGTCCACCATCGAAATCGGCAGACTGGCAGTGCAGACTGGCATGTTCCCCCTGTATGAAGTGGAAAATGGCAAACATAAAATCAACGTTAATCCTGAAAAGCTCAAACCGGTAACCGAATATTTGAAAGCCCAGGGAAGATTTCGCCATCTTTCAGAAGCCGACATCGACCGGATCCAGCAGAGGGTCAACGAGGATTGGGCAAAACTTAAAGACCTGGCTAATCTGGAAATGGTTCCACCCGGTGCTGCAGATTACGGAGTAGGTTAATCAGGCAATAAAAGTGGAAATTTGATAACCGATTTCACTTGATTTTAGAGTGGAGTTGTCGTAAAATTTTATAGTTGCGGGCGCTTAGCTCAGCTGGCTAGAGCGCAGTCCTGATAAGACTGAGGTCAATGGTTCGAGACCATTAGCGCCCATTTTAGCCTCCTCCTGCGGTTAGCTAGCCGAAGAAAAATGGCTGTTGACCACAGTTTCTACATTGACGGCAGATCAGTT
>Ga0078972_1009362_pt1 | contig 19392 bp, 15 predicted proteins | sample YelNatPaOPGAMG01_FD_67568 | JGI IMG/M metagenome (GOLD analysis project Ga0078972, IMG submission 67568) | Hot spring thermophilic microbial communities from Obsidian Pool, Yellowstone National Park, USA - OP-RAMG-01 (SPADES assembly) (version 2) | ecosystem: Environmental > Aquatic > Thermal...
TCACAGTGGGGATATCGTCATAGCGTTCTCCCGGAAAGCCGGCGAAAACCGTAACTACCTCCAAACCGCTTTCCTCCAATTTCCTTTTCAGGAAATCCTCTTTCTCCTTATCTCCAGCATAGGTGAAGAACGCGTCGGCGCCGAGCTGAATGACGCTGAACCCCATCTCCTTGGCGAGGGAGAGGGCGGTTGGGATATCCTTCTGTGCAAGGCAGGGAAGGAAAACGCCCAAAGCTAACTTTTCCATTATTCATCAGCCTCCTTTTATTTTTAAAGAATTTTAAATCCTCATCCTTTTTAGTAAAGAAAAAAATATTGCAAAAGTTTTCCAAAAGATTAGAATAGAAAAGTTGATAAAACGATTAAATATAATTTCTGAAAGGAGGCAGAGCAGATGAATTCGGAAGGAAGAGGGAGCATTTATCCTAAAGGGCTTCGCTGCGAGTATAAAGTGAACCCTTTGGGAATAGAGGAAAGACAGCCGAGATTGAGCTGGGTTTTGGAGGCTCGCGATGGGAATTTGCGTGGAAGCAAGCAAACAGCCTATCAAATCCTCGTTGCCACGAGCAAGGAGAAATTGGAAGAAGGGAAAGCCGACCTCTGGGATAGCGGCAAGGTTGAAAGCGACCAGACAACCCATATCATATATCGGGGAAAAGAGCTGAGGAGCGAGATGGAATGTTGGTGGAAGGTGAGGGTCTGGGATGAGAAGGGAGTGGTCTCCGAATGGAGCGAGCCCGCATTCTGGACTATGGGGCTTTTGGAAAAAGAGGAATGGAAGGGGAAATGGATTGGATACGACGCTCCCTTCCAACCCCTGGAGGGCGAGGAGGAAACGGCGAAGGCAAGCCACTTCCTCGGTTCATATTGGATTTGGTATCCCGAAGGGGAGAAATTGGAAGAGATTCCCCCTGGAAAGCGTTTCTTCCGCAAGAAGTTTTCTATTCCCTCTAAAGGGATTAAGAAAGCCGTTCTCGCGATAACGGGAGATATGTCTTTCCTCGTTTACATCAATGGAGAAGAAACGGCGAAAGGTGGAGGGGATTATAGAAATCCCTTGATTATGGAGATAGATAAGATAAAGGAAGGGGAAAATGTTCTTGCAATTGAGGGGGAGAGTTCGGAAAGGGGGAAGGCGGGTTTCATTTGTGCATTAAGGATTGAGATGGAGGATGGGGATGTCGTTAGGGTGTTCTCGGATGGAAGTTGGAAGGCGAGCAAGGATGAGAAAGAGGGTTGGCAGAGTGTAAACTCTGACGATTCTCAATGGATTCAGGCTAGGGAGTTAGCTCGCTTTGGCGATGCTCCCTGGGGATGGTTAACGAGAAGCGGGATTTTCCTTCTGCCTTCTCCCTATCTCAGGAAGGTTTTTGAGGCTAAAAAGACGATAAGGAAAGCGTATTTATATGTTAGCGCTTTGGGCATTTGCGAGGTTTATATCAATGGCAAGAGAGTGGGAAACGATTATTTCGTTCCGGGTTGGAGCGACTATAGGAAGAGGGTCTATTATAAGACTTATGATGTGGGCGAATATTTGAAATCGGGGAAAAACGCAATTGGCGTCATATTAGCTGATGGATGGTACTCGGGTTATCTGGATATGAAGGGAAGGGGGATATTCGGTTCCCATCCCAAACTCCTCCTCCAATTGAATATTGAATATGAGGACGGAAGCAAGGAGGAAATCGTCAGCGATGGAAGTTGGAAAGCGAGCTATGGAGCGATTAGAGAAGCGGATTTGTATATGGGGGAAACCTACGATGCTCGCCTTGAGGTCTCCAATTGGGTTGAGCCCGATTTTGACGATTCCTCCTGGGATAAGGTATCCGTTTTCAACGAGATTGAGAGAATAATCACCGCTCATCCTGGCGTTCCCGTGAGGAAGGTAATGGAACTCAAGCCGATAAGCATCAGTGAGCCAAAGCCCGGAGTTTATGTTGTTGATATTGGACAGAATATGGTGGGATGGGTGAGGATAAGGACTAAAGGAGAAAGGGGAAGGAAGATAGTTATGCGCTATGCGGAGATGCTTCAGCCGGATGGGATGATTTATACGGAGAATCTGAGGACCGCTCGTTGCACTGATACCTATATAAAGAAAAGCGATAAAGAGGAGATTTGGGAGCCGCGCTTCACATTCAGGGGATTCCGCTATGTGGAGGTTACAGGCTATCCCGAGAAATTATCTGAGGAGGATATCGTTGGCGTAGTGGTTAATTCGGATATGAAAATCACGGGCGATTTCCATTGTTCAGATGAAAGGCTTAATCGCCTATTCCAAAACATCGTTTGGGGGCAGAGGGGGAATTATCTTGAGGTTCCCACAGATTGTCCCCAAAGGGATGAGAGGTTGGGATGGACGGGAGATGCCCAGATTTTCCTCCGCACTGCAACTTATAATATGGATGTCGCAGCCTTCATCACCAAATGGCTCATTGACCTCGTGGATTCCCAAAATGAAGAGGGTGCTTATGCCCATGTGGCTCCCGATATAGGATTGGGGAACGATTCTCCTGCATGGATTGACGCGGGGATAATATGCCCATACATTCTCTACAAAGTTTATGGAGACAAAAGGATTTTGGAGAGGAACTATTCCTCAATGTCTCGTTATATAGATTATCTGAAAAAGAACAGCGATGGCTATCTGCGTCCCGCAATCGGATTCGGAGATTGGCTGAGCATAAATGCGGATACGCCGAAGGACTTGATTGCCACAGCCTATTTCGCTTATGTCGTCTCCCTTATGGCAGAGATAGCGGAGGTCTTGGGAAAGGAGAAGGAGGCGCAGGATTACAAACAACTCTTCCAAAACATCAAGACCGCTTTCAATAAGGCATATGTGTTTGATGATGGGAGGATAAAGGGAGAGACCCAGACCGCCTACCTGCTGGCTTTGGATTTTGATTTGCTACCGGAAGATAAAATCCCCCTCGCTATCAAGCATTTGGTTGAGGATATAAAGAGTAGAGATTACCATCTATCCACCGGTTTCTTGGGAGCCAAGCCTCTACTTCCCATTTTAACCCGCTATGGCTATGTTGATTTAGCCTATACCCTCCTCTTGCAGGATACATTCCCTTCCTGGCTCTATATGGTTAAGCAAGGTGCAACTACGATTTGGGAGAGATGGGATGGATGGACGGAGGAGAAGGGATTTCAGGACCCGGGAATGAACTCCTTCAATCACTATGCCTTTGGCTCGGTTGGGGAGTGGATGTTTGCCAAGATGGCGGGAATAGATTTGGAGGAGCCGGGTTATAAGAAGATAAAGATAGAACCCCATCCCGACCCCATGGGAAGAATCAAATTCGTGAGGGCGCAGTATGAATCCATAAATGGCTTGATAAAGGTTGAATGGAGCAAGGACGAGGAAGGGATGGTTTTATCGGTTGCCATACCGCCGAATACCACCGCTAAAATTTCCATCCCTGTGGAGGAGGGTATGGAGATATGGGAGAACGGTCAGCCGCCGGAGGAGAGAGAAGGAATTAAGCTCTTGGGGAGAGAAGGGGATAGGGTGATTTACGAAGTAGTTTCCGGTGAATATCTGTTCCAAATTGAGAAGGGAATTGAAGTTTAAGGAAGATTAAAATTAAAAATAGAGAATTTAGAGGGCGGGCTCGTTCCATTAACAAAATTTATAGGAAACGAGCCCGCCCTTATCTTCTTATGCAGTTATATCAAGCCTCTCCAGTTTCACTTCGTTTATCAGCGTCTCGCCCTTGATGAATCTCTCTATTTCCTCAACACAAAACCTCCCCATATCCTTTAATCCGCTTCTCACGCAACCCGCTATATGAGGTGAGATAATCACATTCTTCAATTTCCTCAATTTGCTATCGGGAGGAAGCGGCTCGTTCGGGTCGGTTACATCCAAAACAGCGAAGATTCTCCCCTCCTCCAATTCTTCCATCAAGGCTTCCCATTGAATTATTCCTCCCCTCGCCGTGTTGATGAAGACGCTCCCATCCTTCATCGCCTCAAAGAAATCCTTTCCTATCATCCCTCTCGTTTCCTCAGTTAAGGGGGCGCAGAGACAGATGATATCGCATTCTCGGGCAAGCGCGAGCAAGTCGTCAACCTTTTTCCCTCCATATTTCTCTATCTCCTCCCCTTTCCAATAGGGGTCATAGACGAATATATTCTTCGTGAACTCCTTGAGAAAAGATAATGTGTATCTCCCCACCCAAGACATAGAGATTATCCCTATATTCAAATAACAAATCTCATCGGTGTGATTCCAGAGAAATTCATTATCTCTCCAACCCCCGCTGCTTTTTATGTGCTCATTCCACCAAAAGATTTTCTTGGCGGAGAGGAGGATATAGGCGAGATTCGTGGTCGCTACGCATCTCGCTTGAATATTTGAGGCGCAGCTCACCCTTATCCCCTTTTCCATTAACTTCCTATCCACATAAGGCTTTATCGTTCCCGCGGCGTGGAAAATAAATCTCAAATTCGGAGCGATTTGGAGGATTTCCTCCTTAAGCATAGGGGAGTTCCAGCTCGTGATGATTATTGTCGCTCCCGCAAGGAATTCTCTTATATCCTCACCCTCCCATTTCTCTAATTTCCCGAATTCCTCCAATTTCTTTAAGACCTCTTCTTCAAAGATTTGGGAAACCAATTCTTTCGTCACCAGAAGCTTTATTCCCTCCATTTCAATATCTCCTCCATTCTAAATCCAAAGCCATAACCTCTTATGCTTTCAAGATTGAGAAAGCCGTTTTTCCTCCGGAAGATTCCCGGATGAACCTTTGCCTCCGCGAGGGAAGCATTGGGGAAATACTGGCAGGAATTGGATTCCAACCCTTTAAGAGGGTAAGTCCTGCCCGCAAAGCCAGCGGAATGAACGAGAGAGATGGCGGGATTCGTCAAGTCGGGAATAACATAGGGGATTCCTTCCTTTTTAGCCTTTGAAATGAAAATGAGCGCCTTTGAATGGCACTTGCAGGTCTTGACCGCTATCCCGCTCCAGCCGAGCTCAATAGCCAATTGGAAATCCTCCAAGCTCGTTAGACTTTCATCTATGAAAACCGGCTTGAGGCTTGCCAGTTTCCTCATATCAAATCTATGCAATCTCAAATCCCGCTCAGTTGGCTGCTCAACGAAGAGAAGCTCCTCATAGGCGAGAGGACTTCTCTCCTTTATTTTATTTAGGAGCTCTATGATATATTCTGGGGATTCACATTGCTCATTCGTATCTATGGAGAAGTAAAATCGCTTCGCCCTTTTATTCGCCTCGTGCGCGATGTGGAATACATCCAAATATCTCTCAAGGTCCCAAGCAAGGTCATTGCCTCTCAGCTTCACCTTTAAGCAAAACAAGCCATCCCTCTTCACCCATCCCTCAAGGGAATTGGGAAGCCCATCTTGGGGGTCTGTCTCGTCAACTTCCTTCTCCCTCAATTTATCCAATCCTCCCACGAGATGGAAAACGGGCACTTTCTTCAAGTATCTCTTCCTGATGAACATAGAGGGATACTTTCCCTTGAAATCCTTCCCCAACCAATGGGAAAGGTCTCTATTCATAAAGTTCTCATCGTAGCCGTCGTAGGAGGAAATCTCGTTCACATTGCCAAAGGCATCGTGGATAGCGCAGTCAACTGGTGAGGCACTGACGAGGACAGCGAGATAAGGAAATTCCTTAGGGAAAGAGTATTTCTCCTCTATTTCTTTGCCAATCTTCTTCAGCTCGGGCTCCAAATCCATAAAAATCTCAATGGGATGAGCGTAGCCTGAATACTGGGTGACTAACTCACAAAATCTTTCAACCACCTCCCGCATCGCTTTATCCTTGAGCTCTAAATCTACATCTGGGTCGGGAAAAGCCCAAACTGTGCTGAGAAACATCCCTCCGTCTCCCCAGGCAACCTTCCCCTTTCTGTTTTCCACCTTAACCCTAATGTGGCAATATGTCGTCTCCCGCATAACGACAGCCCCGAATTTCAAGGGATATCTCGGCTTCTCCAGGCGGAAAATCGGTATCGCCTCAAGAACTTTTATATCGCTATCCTTCAATCATCTCCCTCCTCTTGAATTATTTCCTTTAAAATATCCGGTCTATTCGTCGTTAGGAACTGAACGCCATAAGAGAGGCATCTTTTAAGGTCTTCCGGAGAATCCGCCGTCCAAGCGTTTACGATGAATCCACGACCAACCAATTCCTTAACGATTCCCTTATTGAGATGATGGAATTCAATGGAAAGTTGGCGAACGCCGAGTTTTATGAGCAAATCCAAATCCTCCGGTATGCGGGAGCTTATCAATGCGGTGCAGATTTCCCCGCTGAGGTTCCTCACTTGCTTTACATATTCAAGATTGAATGAGCCAACTACAACTCGCCTTTCCATTTTGAATTCCTTTATTAAGGAGATTAGGTCAGGGGGATTACACTCTTTTATTTCAATGAAGATTTTAATCCTATCCCCTATTTTTCGGAAGACATTGCTCAAAAGGGGGATTTTCTCCCCCGGATAGCCTTTCCAGCTTCCCGCGTCCCATTTGAGCAACTCGCTATAATCCATCTCTTTTATATATCCGCTCCCATTAGTCGTCCTATCTATCGTGGCGTCGTGGCAGACGACGATATTCCCGTCCTTTGCTTGATGAACATCCAGCTCAAGGAAATCCGCACCGATTTCCACCGCTTTCTCAAATGCCAGCAATGTGTTTTCCGGATATACTCCGGAGAAACCACGATGAGCAACGATTATTACATTCATAAAATCACCTCTTTATCCTGCTGAAGATTTCCTTAACGGCGTAGTAAGCTTTCTTGGGCTTTAATGGGTAGGCAATAACGGCGTCCGAGATTTGAGGCCAGCAGTCGCAGACATTCCAGAGGAGGATTCCTCCACAATGGGGAAGGCTTGCATAATGCTCTACCCAAGCCACATAAGCCTTTGCCTGTAAATCCTGCGTGACCTCAATGAATTCCTCCAAGTTCTTGGGCTCTGGGAGATTGTTTTCCTTTATGGAGTTGAAGAGGCTCTGAATGCGGAACTTCCATCCCACTCTTATAGTGTCGGAGGCGTGATAGAACCAGTATTCATTGAAGGGAGGCCATAGCTTGTCCTCGGGAATGAAAGATAAAAGCACTTCCTTATCGGGGACGGAGATATGACCTATCTCGCTTACGAACCTGCTCTCATCTTTCATATAGAAATCCGATTGGTAACTCGTGCCATGCGCCCAACGATGACTATCCCCTTCTATGGAGTTATTAGGGTCCTCGCCTGAGGGGGAGAAGGGGCTATCGGGAATGAATGGAGTTTCCGGGTTGAGTTTTCTACAAACTTTTTGAAGCACGCCTCGGCTTAATTTATGCTTGACATAGTCTTTCCCCATCTGCCAATAGCGAAAGGCATCGTTCTCGTTTCCTCCGCTCCAGAGGGCAAGACAGGGATGGCGACGCAATCTCCTCACTATATAATCCGCCTCTTTTTCCACTTCCCACAAGAATTCGTCGTTCTGGGGATAGTTGCCACAGGCGAACATAAAATCCTGCCAGATGAGGATTCCTAACCTATCGCAGAGGTCATAGAAAATCTCCGGCTCGTAGATTCCTCCTCCCCACACCCTCAGCATATTCGCGTTCGCTTCCTTCACAAGCCTTAAAACCTCCTCGTATCGCTCATTCGTTATCCTCGCGGGAAGTGCGTCAAGGGGAGTCCAATTGAAACCCTTGGCGAAGAATTCTTTGCCATTCAATTTGAAGTAGAAGGAGGAACCACCCTGGGGAAGGGGTTCCTGAACCAATTCCACCCTTCTTATTCCGAAATTTCCTCTCCATTCGTCCAATACTTCCCCATCTTTGCTGAGGCGAACCCGATATGAATATAGGTAGGGTTCACCCAAGCCACTAGCCCACCACAGCTTGGGATTCTTGAGTGGAAATTCAAATCTGAGAAAATGGTCGTAATCTGAGGGATAGATTTTTTGCGATATCTCCAAAATCCTCTCCCCTTGCTCATCAACTGCTCCCTCAAATATCTCAAGCGAAATATCGGCTTCAGCGGGCAATCCCTTCAACCACTCTATCTGAACCTCTCCTTTGAGAAAGGCTTCCTTCTCTCCTATTTCTAAAGTCGTTAGCCAGAAATCCGCTATCCTTCCCAACCGATAAATCTCCAATTTAACGGGACGCCAGATTCCCAAGCTTATCAGGCGAGGAGCGATGTCCCAGCCATAATTGAACTGCGCCTTCCTTGCGAAAAGGCGGGGCAGGTTCCAATCGCTAACCACCCCTTTATCGCTATTAATATCAACTGAAAAGATTGGAGAGGCTATCTTAACGGCTAATTTTACGGGCTCGCCCATCTCCGCCTCATAGGTGATATCCACTTCAACGGGCGTGAACATATTCTTATTGGATTGTACTTTTCTACCATTTATGTAAATTGTGGCAAATGTATCTATCCCCTCAAATACTATATGGGCTACCTGGTCAGAGGAGATTTTAGGTGGGGTGAAGTCCAACCGATACCACCAATCCTTTTCCTCCACCCATCGCCAAAGGTCAGCGTTAAGACCGTAAAAGGGCTCGGGACCTTCTCCCGCCTTTAAAAGGTCAAGATGGACATCGCCGGGCACGGAAGCGGGTATCCATCCCTCTGTTTCACCTTGAAGCAGGCTCTCCAAGTTATGCTTATCTCTGAAGGAGCGCCAAGTCAGTCGCCAGCCTTCATTTAGAGGCAACACCTTCTTCATAAATTCGCTTCCCTCCTTTACCGCTTATTTTCTTCAATTTTATGACCCTCTCTTGATTAAATACAGCGATTTTTTATCATTATAAGAGATGAGGCATAGTTTGTGGATATTTTTATTTGCTTTAGAAAGCCTGTTGTTCGCAAATCCATTGAGCGAGAGCAAGATAGGTATCCATTTGATTGGAAGATACACCCAGGGGGCGAAAGAGATTATCTTCGCAGGACCGAGGGTGATAAAGGTTTTGGACCCTCAAGCAAACGCAGATATGAGAAAGGCTATTAAGGATTACAAGACCCTTTATCCGAAGGGAATAGTTGTGATGCGCGTTTGGGAAAGAACGCCAGAGGTGCATTATTCCCTGAAAGATGACCCTGCTGCGAGCGCGGATGACTTTTGGCAAGGGGTCTTGGAGCCCGCTATTGAAAAGTTGAGCCTAGAGGAAAGGAAGATGATAGATTATATAGAAGGTCCAAATGAAGGCGAGAATACGCCCACCTGGGAGAGCGTTGATAGCGCCCGCTGGTTTGGGAGGTTCTGGGAAAGGTTGGCTGAGAGGATTGGGAAGGCGGGATTTCCTCCCTGTGTGGGAAGCATCGCGGTGGGAAATCCCCCAGGGACAATTGAGGAGATATGGGCTAAATTGGAGGCTTTCCTTCCCGCTTTACGCTCGGCAAAACGATTTAAGGGAGCTTGGAGCTATCACGCTTACTCCCTTGAATATTCAACGGATACAAATGTTGAGAAGTGGTATTCTTTGAGATATAGGATTTTTTACGAATTTCTGCGTAAAAAACACCCGGATTTGGCTGACCTTCCCATAATACTCACAGAGGGAGGGATAGATAAAGCGGGCAATCCCCAGACGGATGGCTGGCAAGCAAGGGGAAGCAAGGAGAAATATCAGGCTTGGCTGGAGTGGTTTGATAAGGAGCTGAGGAAAGATAAACAGGTTTTGGGAGTAACCCTTTTCCAAATAGGCAATCCCGAGGGATGGAGTTCCTTTGATTTGGAGCCGATAGCTTCTTGGTTGGCAGGCTACCTGAAAGGAGCGAAGATAAAGGGCAACTCGCTGTATAATCCCATAACATTTGAGGCTCCTTCTAATTCTCAATCCTCTTCATCGTCGTTGCGAGGAGCGAAGCAATCAATACTTTTGTCATTGCGAGGAGCAAAGCGACGAAGCAAACGACACTTTTGTCATTGCTGGCATGGGTAAAGGTTTTGGAAATGGAGGGGGATAAAGAGTAGAGATAGCGATTTTATGTATAAAACTTAATCCTTTTCTAATGGAGGGAAAGAAAAAGAAGCATCGTGTATACCAAAAATATCAAACAAATTAATTAGAACGAATTTTTAAGTTAGCGTTAGGAGAATGGATTTATATAAGTTGAGGAGAAAAATATCATAGCAAAAACCTATACCCATAGATGCGAGCGATAGCGAAGCAATCTCGTTTTTGTTTTCTTTCTCTCAGAGATTGCCACGCCCTCCTTCGGCGGGCTAGCAATGACATAACCCCATTTCTTTTTTAGCGAGTCCAATATCTTTTTGAAATTATTCACTCGCACCTGATACGAATTAATAGAGAAGCTCTTAATCGTTTTACATTTATAGACAGGTAATAATTTGATATAATTTTATTGATATAAAATTTGAGCAATGGAGGATGGTTATGAACTATAAATCTGAAAGAGTAAAAGTTGCAAAAGGCTCCACTGCGTTGGTTGCGGGTGGCGCTTTTATGATTACCCTTACGGGAATAGCGATAAACTCAGCGAAGATAACGATAGGGGCTGTGGGGCGTCCCAACCAATATGCGGAAATAAACCTCGGGGAGTTCATCAACTATGACGCCGGAGAAGCGGGAGAATACGAGATAAGGTTGCTCTCCGTTAACCTCGCTTACGAGGAAGCAGCGGAGTTTTTAATCAGCAAGATAAAATGATATCGTTAGAAGGAAGGTGATATAAGATGGCAAGAAAATCATCAATCCCTCTTATTATTCTTCTCTCTTGTTTCTTATGCTTCGCCTTCTCCTATAAAGACGATTTCTCCCGTTATAAGGAGGGAAGCGATGGCTCCCCAGAGTGGTATAGCTCCTCCATAAATTGGCGGGTGGAAAATGGCGTAATGCTGAACGATGGCTCGGGCAAGCTCATACTTGAGAAATCCCCCTATGGGAGGGTTTTAACCCTCTCTGCAACAGTGACCGTGAAGGAGAAGAAAACGACCGACTGGAAGGTGGCGGGAATAACCGTCTATTTGGATGGGGAGCATTTTTGGCACCTTGCTTTAGTTGAGGCGCCAGAGAATATGGGAAGCAGACATTTCGCCGAGCTCGGGCAGATGCTTGATGGAGAATGGCCTAGCCAAGGGAAGCTGAAGATGATTGAAAACAGGAATTTTAACAATTTCCCTTGGGAATACAACACGCCTTATCGTTTGGAGATAAGGCTTTTAGAGGACAGAATTGAAGGTTCAATCTACGATATGAAGGGGAATCCGCTCGCAAGGCAGTCTTTTTCCCTTGAAGCCGAAAAAGCGGTTAAGTTTGGGAAGGTTGGGCTGACAAACAGTGGCTTCCTGACCGCCTTTGATGATGTGGAGGTGAATATTATGAAAGAGGAAAGCTATACTCCTCCCAAGCCAGTTTATCCACCCTACAGAGGGAAAGGATGGAAGGAGATAAGGGCTGAAGCAAAGGGATTTTTCTATACTAAAGAGATAAACGGTATCTGGTGGTTGATTGACCCAGAAGGTAACGCGTTCTATTCCGTGGGAACCGACCACTGTAACTACAATGTTCACTGGGCGGAGAAGCTCGGCTATGCTCCCTATCATAAGTTCGTTGAGGAGAAATACGGAAGCGAGGAGAAGTGGGGGGACTCCGCCGTTCAAAGATTGCTCTCTTGGGGTTTTACATCTCTGGGGACGAATTCCTCCCGGGGAGTGAGGTATAAAGGTCTTCCCCATACCGAATTCGCGGGACTTGGGTCAAGCTTTGCCCATATTGACTATATCACGAAGCCGATTAACTGGACGGGTTTCCCCAATGTATTCAGCCCCAAGTTTGAGGAATACTGCATTAAGCAGGCAAGGGAGAGATGCGCTCCCCATAAAGATGACCCCTGGCTGATTGGCTATTTCATAGATAATGAACTTGAATGGTTCGGCAAATCCGGAAGGGAATGGGGACTTGTGGACGATATATTCAGACTGCCTCCTGGCAATAGCGCCAAGTTAGCTTTAGTCAAGTTTCTCCAAAATAAATACAAGAACAAAATAGAAGCTTTCAATAAGGCTTGGGGATTGAAGCTCTCCAAGTTCAGCGATATAGATGCGATGAATGAACCTCCTCAAACGACGAGCGAGCAGGCGATAAAGGATAAGATGGAGTTCGTCGGAATAATCGCGGATAGATATTTTGCGATAACCACCAAAGCCATCAAGTCCGCCGACCCCAATCACCTCGTTTTGGGTTGTAGATTCGCTTGGACCGCTCCCGACCCCGCTTGGATTTCCGCAGGGAAATATTGCGATGTCGTATCTGTGAATATGTATCCCTGGGTGGATTTAGAGAAAGAGGAAGTGAGAGATGTTGAGGAGATGCTCAGGAAGAGATATCAGCAGACCCATAAGCCTTTTATGCTCACTGAATGGTCTTTTCCCGCCCTTGATAGCGGTCTACCCTGCACCCACGGAGCGGGAGAGCGTTTCGCCACTCAACAGGAAAGAGCCAAAGCTTTCTCCATCTTCCAAAAGCTCCTCTTCCAACTTCCCTTTATGGTTGGTTCGCATTACTTTATGTGGGCGGATGAGCCGAAAGAGGGAGTTTCCACTGGTTTCCCCGAAAATACGAATTACGGCTTAGTAAATGTTAATGACGAGCCCTACACCCTGCTCGTGGAGGCAGCGAGCAAATTGAATCCTCTCGTCTATCAGATACATTCGGGGAGAATCCCTAACCCCCAAATAGAGGTAGAGGAAAAGAAGATAAAGCTGACCAACAAAGGTGAACCTGGCGAATTGGAATTGAGGATAAGCGTGAATGGGAAGGAAACGAAGAAGAGGATTTCCTTGCCTCGCCAGCTTGAAGTTGCTTACGCTTTGCCTTCCGCTCCCGGAGCTTATCTTGTGGATGTGGAAGTTAAATGGAGGGATTGGAAGATTGGCGAGGCGAAGAAGGTCATCTATCGCAAGGGGGCAAATTGGTTTGGCGAAAAGGAAAGGGTTCCTTTGATTATCGTTAACGAAGGAGCGGAAGCGGGTAGGAGTATACCCATATCCATTCCAATAGAGAAGTTGCCCTTCAAGATAGGAAGAAATGTGAGCGTTGCTGTAAGGGATATTGAGGGGAATATTTTGCCAGCCGATTTCTCCCCCGCGGGAATAGACTTCAATTTGAGTGAAATAAAGCCGTTTTCCGCTCTCGCATTATTCATCTACCCGATTTCCGCTCAAAGAGAAGCCAAGGGAGAGGAGATAAAGGTAATGCAAAATGGCAATAATTTTGAGATAGATAATGGGGAATTGAAAATTGTAAAGGATGAAGAGGATGGCGATTTGGTAGATGCGGTATATTTGAGAGGCGTTAAGTTGGGAAGCTATCAGCCTTTGATAAGGCAGGATTTATCTCAAAGGCTTTGGGTGTCCCCGAATAGATTGGAGAAGGTGGAGATAAGGAAATCTTCCTCAAAGGTCATCGTTGATATAATCGCCCGATTCGATGGGGAAAGGGCGCTAACGGAGGTTGGCGAGGGAGGGGCGCTCGCTCCCCAAAGGGTCATTCCTTTAAGCTATAGGGTTGCCTATAGGTTGATTATTTATCCCAAAGTTCAATGGTTCATCGGGAAGTTCCTCTGGATAGAGAACACATCCCAGAAGCCCTTCCCATTGGGCGCCTATTATCACTACCTTCCCTCCCAGATAGGAGGGGATACGAGCGATGACGAACCCGATTCAACGCCAAGGCGTTATTGCTATATTCACGAGAAGGAAGAGGTCGTTCCCGCTTATTACGATGCGCTTCCCGGGGCAAGCTGGTGGGATAAGGGCTTATCAGCTTGGTATGGGGCTATGCCGATTTTGGGAAGCGATTTCAGATTCTCATTTTGGAAGGACGAGGGAGGAAGGGAACATCCCGATATCTGGAGGGAAGTGGGCAAAGTGCTTAAACCCAATGAATTTTATAAAGACGATAAAGGGGAAGTGTTGATATATGGAGCGTTAGGAAGGGATAATTTAGACCGGCTGGCAAGCGAGGTCAAAAGCTGGCAGAATGTAAGATGGGAGATAGGGGGAAGGGAGAGCAGATGAAGGAGAAATTAGCTCATTTCTTTTCCCTGATACTCCATCCTTCAGCCGTTGCCATATACCTCTTTTTGTCAGCCCTCTTTCACACTGAGGGCGAGTTAATCTCAAGGCTTCTTTGGGCTTTGCTCGCCATTTTCTTCTCCGCTTTAGTGCCCGCTCTCGTTGTTTTGGCCTTGCTGAAACTTGGCTTGCTTTCCAATGCCGATATCAGCAATAGGGCTGAACGAGTAAGACCCTATATCCTCATAACCCTTTTCTACTTCCTCGGTTCTTTCTTGCTCCTCTATCTTCCCCCTCATCCGATAAACAAAGTCTACGGCACTTTGATGTCCTGCTATGCTACCGTAACCCTCGTTGGAACAATCATAACATACTTTTGGAAGATAAGTATGCACCTCGCCGGCTTGGCGGGACCCCTAACGGCTGCGATATTCTTCTGGAAACTCCCCGCCGTCCCCTTCATTATCTCTCTCCTCCCCCTCTCCTGGGCACGCCTCCACCTCCGCAAGCATAACATCTGGCAAGTTCTCGCTGGCATAATTATGTCCTCTCTCGTAACTTACCTAACCTGCTATTTCCTCTACTAAAATCACAAAATCCCGCTTTCCAGCAAAATATCTTCCCTCCCCAGCAAATCCTCCATATCTCCATCATATACGACCTCGCCTTCAGAAAGAACTATCGCTCTCTCGCATAGCTCCTTCGCAAAACCCAAATCGTGGGAAGTGATAATAAGGGTGTTATTCAAATCTTTGAGAATTTGCAGCAATTCCCTTCTCCCCCTCCCATCCAGATTGGCGCTCGGCTCATCTAAAAGCAGGATTTCCGGCTTCATAGCTAACACCCCCGCCAAAGATGCTTTCCTCTTCTCTCCTTGTGATAGATTGTGGGGATGGGTTCCCTCATATCTCTCCAAACCGAATTTCCTCAAATTCTCCCTCGCTATTTTCTCGGCTTCCTCCCTATCGTACCCAATGTTCAACAGCCCGAACATAACATCCTCTAGAACGGTTGGCATCAATAACTGGTCATCGGGGTCTTCAAAGACTATACCCACTATCTTCCTCAACTTCCCAAGATTCTCCTTCTTCACCTCAACCCCAAATACCTTTACCTTCCCCTCCGGCTTCAGGAAACCACCTATAACCCAAAGAAGTGTGGACTTTCCCGCTCCATTCGCCCCCAATAAAGCGACTTTCTCCCCTCTCCTGATTTTAAGATTTATGTTCTTCAAAGCCATTTCCCCCTTTTGATAAGAGAAAGAGACATCTTCTAATAATATCAAATCCTCATCAGGAACCGCCTTCTCCGTTCCCTCCCATCCCCTTGCCTCAATAGCCATAGCGACCACCTCACTTCTTTTGAGAACTCTCAAAATATAGTTAATGAAAAGTCTAAAGGATTTAAGAAACAATCGCCTGATATTTCCACTTCTTGCCCTCGCAGCCCGAATCATTCGTTCCCCTTCCTCCGATATCAGGGAGATATAGCGATATAGGAGATAGAAGAAGAGAGAAAGGGAGGAATGTTTGCCCTTTGGAGAGAACATAGAAATGATTTGGCTGGGAGGGATTTTCAGCAGGAGGGCGGAGGATAATAGGAAGATTCCCGCACAGCGGATTGCTATATCCATTACCTTCTCCCAGTTGGCGCCGAAGAGAAGGGAAAAAGCGGAGAGGGAAACAAGGGAAAGAAGGAAGGGAGAGAATCTTTTCTTAACCCAATTCCAATCAGGCTGGGAAAGGAGAAGCAGTATAAGGGGGATGGAAAGAAGAAAAAGCAAAGGCATTCCCCTTAATTGGGGAAGGAGAAAAGGAACAGCGAGAAGAAGAAATAGGAAAATGAAGGGACGATTGACGATTTTCGCCTCCCAAATCCTCTATTCAAAAGGAGCGTCTCTTCTCAATCAGATAAATTATGGGAGGAATTAAGATGATTTGCAATATTATCCCGGGCAATCCCGTTATCACGGCGACGCCTACATAGGCTATAGCCGATTTTATCTCAAAGTATCTGCCCAGAAGAAAGGCGATAATTGCAAGGACGATTCTATCACCCACGATTCCCCCTATGAGGCTCGCCCAAATTCCCACTTTAGCCCTTTGATACAAAATCGCCGTTATCCCACCCAGAGCGGAGAGCTCAAAGACCATAAGTGGCATAGTGGGGACAATGGGAGGCATCCCGGTGAGGACGGAGGAGAGGAAGGGGACGACGGCGCCGAGAAAAGCGGCAAGGGTGGGCGGTAGGAGGAATCCGCCAACTAAAATGGGCAAATGCATAGGGAGGAAAATCTTCCCAGCGCCGAAAAGATGGAAGATAAAGGGGAGGGCAAGCCCAAGAGCTCCCAATAGGCTTGCCCTCGCTATATCCCTAACAGACCATTGGAAAGCTCTCATTCTCAATAATTAGTATCCCAATAAGTTCGCCAGACTTGCTCGGGAACAGCAGCTTTTGTTGGGTCTATTGGATTTCCGTTCTCATCTACGGGATTGCCGTTAGCGTCTATATGGTCGGTTGTGCTGTGATATTGTTCCGGTCTCATCCATCTCACATGCCCATCGGCGAAGAGAACATTTGAGCCTCCATTGTGAACTCGGCAAACCGCCCAGTAGGAGGTTGCCCCTCCATGGAAGAGCCCAACTGGACCAACTGGCGGTCCCGAATTGCATCTATCCCATTCGGGAGCGAAAATCTTCGTTGAGGGATTGGTGATGGAGGAATCGCTTCTTCCCGGGGCATTTGGATTGGGGATTCCCCCGGGTAGGAGGGAAACAAGCTCAACGAAGCCATAGACGGGAGGGTAAATCCCCGCATAGCCTATGTTGTAGCCGTGTCCATAATACCAAGGAAGCTGGGGTCTGCTTGGGCATATGAAGAGGTCTGTGCTCTTCATATAGGGCTGGAGGCGTGTTTTCCACAACGAGGCAGGAGGATAGCGCTCATCCCAATCCTGAAGATACATACGGAGAGCTAATCCAACCTGACGCATATTGCTGACGCATTGAACTGCCCTTGCTTTTTCCCTTGCCTTGCCGAAGACGGGAAAGAGGATGGCGGCGAGGATAGCGATAATCGCTATGACAACCAAGAGCTCTATCAAAGTGAAACCTTTCCTTCTCAATGTTATGCCTCCTTTGTGTTATTTTTCAGAAAATAGTAGCATAAATTTGGAAGATAGTCAAATAAAAATTAAAAATTTTCCCTATAGATAATTAGACCTTTTTCTCCTTGCGAGGCTTCCCGAAGGGAAGCCGTGGCAATCTCCAAGAGATTGCTTCGCTATCGCTCGCAATGACAGTGGAGGAGTATGTCATTGTCAGCCCGCCGAAGGCAGGGTAATCTCCTTCAGGGCTCTGGACGCTTCCTCTTGTAAACCTCCCCTATATCCAATGGTCTTACTTCCTTTTTCTCCACATCATAGGGGGAGATGACTATGGGAAAGCCAGCGAACCTCCCCTTTATCTCCTCCAGCTCCTCCCTGCTCAAGGGACGCACCCCACAGGGACGAAGGGGAGTATTCATCTGCACCTCATCCGGCTCCAGCTCCCTCGCCAACCTCACCATCTCCTCCACCAAATCCCTATTCTCCTCAATAAACATCATCTGCAAAGCGAACTTCCCCCTATATCCCCTCCTGAACTCCCTAATCCCCTCAAAATATTCCTCCCATCTCAATTCCTCCACAGGTCTATTCACCTTCCTAAAAGATTCCTCATCACAAGCATCCAACTTCGCCACCACTATATCCAATTTATTCAATTCCTCCCTCACTTCCTCATCCCCTAAGAGGCTTGAATTGGTCAAAATCGCAAGGGGAAGGTTAGCCCTTTTCCGCAGAAAATCAATGACTTCCCCCAAATTCTTTCCGAGAGTGGGCTCTCCCGTGCCCGACAATGTTATCACATCAGCCTCAAACTTCCCCTCTATCCTCTCCCATTCAGAGAAGATTCTTTCGCTCTCCACATATACATCCCTCTTCATTGTCTTTATCTTCGTCTCCCCCAGCTGACAATATATGCAATCAAAGGAGCAAATCTTCTCCTTGCTGCAGAGGAGGTCAATTCCAAGCGACCTCCCCAATCTCCAAGAGGAAACTGGTCCATATATCGGCTTCATAGCGAACTTGATTATACCCCCTCATTTGTCATTTAACAAGTGGAGTTTACTATATATAATAAACTATTGTGAGAAGGTCTGATTTCTATGGCGGATAGTGAAAACGAAGAATCTGTGAAGATTTCCGAATTCAGAGAGCTCATCCACCGACGAAGCATAGCCTTTGTCGCCTTCGCCGGCATCCGCTCCCTCGCCTTCAACCCAGATGGAAACCTCCTTGCAACCGGCTCCGATGATGGCACGGTCAAGATTTGGAGCTTCCCCGAGGGAGAGGAGTTAATCTCCTACAAACATACCGATAGGGTTTGGTTCGTCTCCTTCAGTCCAAAGGGAACTTTTTTGGCTTCCGGCTCGGAGGATGGGAGGGCGAAAATCCTCAATGTGAAGACGAAGAAGCTCGTAGCTGAATTGAGACACAACAGCGGAATCTGGCAGATGGTCTTCAGCCCAGATGAGAGATTTCTCGCCTTCGGAGCCTATCAAGAAGTCCACATCTGGGACCTCCTAAAGAGAAGGAGGGTAACGAGCCTCTTCCATAGCCATTGGGTCAACTCCGTCTCCTTCACTCCCGATGGTCATTTCTTAGCCGTCGGAGTTGAAGACGGAACAGTGAAGATTTGGCAGATAAGCTCCCCCATCGCTTGAACTAATTAGCCCATCCATTATAATGATATTGGTGGATTGAAATGAGAAATGAATCCCTTGAGAGATTTAAGAACCTATTGAAAGAGCTCTTCCAATTCTCCGCCTCCGACCTTGATTTCGGAATCTATCGCATTCTGAACGCTAAAAGAGCCCAGATAAACGATTTCATTGAAAATAAACTGGGAGAGAAGGTGGAATCCGCTTTCGCTAAATATAAAAAGGAGAAATTGGAGGATATTGAAAGGGAATTAAACGAAATCAAACGAAGGATAATTGAGAATCTTGGCGAGAACGCCCTCACTCCCACAGGCGAGCTCAAAGAGGAATTCAACAATACTCCCCTTGGCAGGCAATATCTGGAAATTAAGGAGAGAAGGGGAGAAGTTGAAAGCATTGAGGCTATTCAGAACCAAGTCTTCAATGACCTCTATAATTTCTTCTCTCGCTATTATGAGGAAGGGGATTTCATCCCTCAATACCGCTACTCCATCAAATCCCATAAATACGCCATCCCCTATAACGGCGAGGAAGTCAAGCTCTATTGGGCAAACAGCGACCAGTATTATATTAAAACCGGCTACCTCTTCCGAGATTACACAT
>Ga0078972_1009364_pt1 | contig 19390 bp, 15 predicted proteins | sample YelNatPaOPGAMG01_FD_67568 | JGI IMG/M metagenome (GOLD analysis project Ga0078972, IMG submission 67568) | Hot spring thermophilic microbial communities from Obsidian Pool, Yellowstone National Park, USA - OP-RAMG-01 (SPADES assembly) (version 2) | ecosystem: Environmental > Aquatic > Thermal...
TTATTTTTTCGGACAAAGAAGAAAAAAAGAAGAAAAAAAAGAATATGCGTTTCATTCAGCCAGTTGAGCGGCGGCTGTCAAGGTTTTTTGACAAAATACTACCCGAAGCGGAGCGAGGTGTAGAGGTTTTTTTGGGCTGCTTGTTATACCCTTGCAGCTATGTTTTTACGAACAAAGTAAGTGATTGACGAATACCTATTTACCTGGTCGGTTTAAACCTGCGTGGGCAGGAAATTATATAGATAGTCAATATACGTAACACAATCTATTTGTGAATTTCGAATAAGACCTTTTCAATTTGAGGTATAAATTTATTTTTTGTAGAAGGACTACTTTTAAAAGAATACAGAAGATTGACAAATTCATCATTGATAAGCTCATCTATATATTCAACTTGTAAACCGTACATTTCTTCGCATGAGTGTTTTCTAAAGCCAGTTTCTGAGAGAAGAAAAGTGTGTTCAGGAAAAGCAAAACCACCTATTCCAATTACATCACCTGCTGGAAAGCAATACATAAATATCTCATTCTTATTGTTCCTTATAGAACCATGATTAATAGCTATATCTTTAAAATTAAAATAAAATTGAGATTTATTAGTCGTGGTCATTGATAGTAATGTGAATGCCTTATCCGGCGCACAATCAATAACAATGAAATATTTAATATTCGGACCTTGAGGAAGGGGGTAGTCTAATATCTTTATAATAGATTTAATCGGGTAAACCATATTTTTATAGGTTTACAGATAAAGCCTCTTTGGCAATAAAATAGGACATTTGTTTGAATGTGTCATCCTTGATTAAATCTGTAAAATCAACAGTTTCAAAGCTTGTAGTATTTGTATCAGAGAATTTTATTTTTTTTTCTTCTACTTTTTTACTCCACAATGAATCCTTACCATGAGTTAATTTTATTAATTCATCAGCAGTTTTGTTCCCATGCAAACTTAATATCTTATCTATAATTTCAATATCCTTGTTGCTGAACTCAGAATTATCAAATTCTTTTTTAGTGATAATTCTAAAAGACTTATTAGCTTGTTTAAATGAAAAATAAGATTCAAGTAAATTGCATCCTTCTATTTTTGAAAAATAAATTTCTTTTGAAACAGGGCCCAACCTCCAGATATTATATTCTAACCATGTAATTGGAGAACCTTTTTCTTTTACTGCTTCTTCATCAATTAAATATAATAATTTAAGCAGTTTTGTTTGGTGTAAAGGCTTACACTTATTAGCAATATAAATAACTAAATTGCCAATTAGATCTCTATTTGCTTTAATTCCAATATCCATATTTTAATTTATTTAGAGAATATTGAAAAACATTCCCTTATTTTGTAATAACATAATGCTTTTCATTATGTGCTTCATTTCTTAGTCAAATTCACTGGAGATAAGAAAATCAGACCTAAACCTGCTTTTGCGGATAGGTTTGATAAGTGTTCCCTAATATAGGGATAGACAATAGCAGCACCATTTACGTGTCCAAATTGCTCTAAATCCAATGGTGAATCTCCGTACTTTTCAAAAACACCAATCATTGAAATTTTGGCTGAAACTTGTTCAATGCCGTTGAATTCTTGTGAATAGTGAAGTGTTTGTTTTACGGAAATCATATTGTTTTCGGGGTTTATATTTACAGCCCCATCAATATTTACATTCTGCTTTATTTCCGGATTGTTAAACGCGACAGTTTCTATCCTTGAGAAGTTGCTTTCAACAAGGAGTATGTTGTGAATACGAAAACCAGATTCTATATTTTTCTTTTCTTCTTCCATTTGTTTAAGCGGCTAAAGACCAATTATCATTTTCTTGCAAAACTACACTAACATTGTTAGTTGTAGGAGCAGAATTTGAATTACTTGTAAAACAGATAAAAGCACCGGTATTTACAAAACCAGTAACTTTGATTGCTGATTCTTCAACTACAGTTTCAGTTCTGCTTGTTGAATAAATAGTATCATAAATCAAGCCAGTTAATACAAGTTGAACATTTTCTAAACCAACAAGTGCATCATCGGAAATGAAACAGATATTTTGGTCTGGAAATGAAGAGGTGAATTTATCGTACAGCTCGCTCTCCCATGCAATATAAGCTTCATCTAAATGGTAAACATTGTTGGGAATAACTTCAATAAAATGCACGTCAGAGGGTTGATCGTATTCGTAACGAACTCTGGTTTGAGGGAATTTAGCGATAAAATCGTTTAATTCTTGGGTAATATATTCTTGCGAAGTCATAGGGTCATTTTCTTTTACAAATACTTGTTAAGGACTCGAATAATCTCGTTCGAAAGACTTATTGATTTGGAACTGTTTGTGGAATCAAAAACAGTGTCTTCATAATCGGCCTTTCTTCTTAACCTTTTTAGTTGTAATATGTTGTTGTTATAAACGCGAGAATCTTCAATGAAGTTTTTTGATCTTGAGTTTTTAATGAAACTGCCAATCTCATTTATCAGTATTTCGTGGGAACCCATTCGCGTTTTGGTTCTGCCTAAAATTTCTAGCTCTTGTTCGGTTTTATGTTGCTGGTATAGCCAAATATGCTTGAGTTTTTGGTAACACGCATAATAAGCGCAATGAGCAACTGCAGAATATAGATACTTGTCATTCAGCAACTTTGCAGCATCTACGTTGATTTCGGATTTGTTTGATAAGTTGCTCATTAAGAGAATGCAAAGGTAACATTAATTCTATTACGCCACAAATGTACACAATAAAATATGATTATGCAATAAATCCACCTGGTTTTATCCTTGATTTTGATCGTATTTGATGGCTTTATACTATTATTTGATTTATTCCATAAATCACCCTAAGAAGAAATGAAGCGGAATGACTATGTTCTCAAAAATGTGCTTTTTAGATAGTGTGAATCAATGATATACAAAAGAATAAATACGCTAACTGAAACTCAAAGTTCTAGTCGGAGTACAAGATGATTGACAGTTTACCTGGTCGGTTTTATCCTGCGGGGGCAGGTCATTCAAATAAATTATACCGCTTAAATTGACAATTTCTTACTTTGCATCAAGAATATCGGCTGCATTCGGTAAAAGTTCAAACAAGTTTGACCTTTACTCTCACTGGCACGATATTTCCCCATATCCCCATTTTGGGGATTTGGGGAATAATGGGGAAATTCATTCTAACTTTCCATTAGGGCAATTAATCTGACCACCTTATCTGACCATCAAATTTAGTTTTCTGACCACCTGCCATTGTACAGAATGCCCAATTATTGCCCCAATATTGCCCTATTTGCCCAATTCTCAGTTTGAAGCAACTGCCTGTTTAAAGTTTATCTTGCACTTGGCGGCATTATAACGTTATTATAGCGAATTTGGCGTTATTCTGGCGTTTTTATTTTATAGAAACTACCTGCCTGCGCTGCAGCTTCGGCAGGCAGGAACGCCTGATGCAGCAATGCTTTTAGTAGCTGCTCGGTAGCTTGCTGATTGGCTATGATGTGTTCTTTTAATTGCTTGGTTTTGGTGAATTGCTTTTCTATTTCTGCCACAATGCGTTTTTGCTCGGATAGTGGGGGAAGGGGGATTGGGAAACTGGCAATATTACCCATACTCAAATTTGCTCTTCCAGGAGCAAAAGAACTGTCTGTCATTAATTTGAGAGCAAGATTTGAATTCATTAAATTGAGTAAGTAATCTTTGTTTATCTGATTATGTTCTATTCTCAAAATGCAAACCGCTTGGTTGATATTAGCAACAACATCTAAATCAAATAGTGCGGTTCTACCAATTGAAGCACCAACGATGTTTGTTAGTATATCGCCCTTTTTTAAAATAGAACGTGGCTCTATTTCATTGAACTTTTCCTCAACATATGTTGCCTTAGTTAAATCAATTTTGAAGCTATCAACATTCTTACTCGTAATAAAAAGTATTCCCTCTTTTTCAGATACATATTGAACGCCTTGCCAATTTGGTGATGAACCCTTTGTAATGTTATCGCAAATTACCCCCAACCTACACCACACCCAAGTTGAAGGAATTTCAAAAGGAATTTCTTCGGGTTTGATGGGTGGTAGGGGTTTTTCTTTCTTACCCGATTTTGCTTTCTCGGCTTTGATACGTTTGAGCAGTTCGCTGGCGGGTTCGTCTTTCGGGTCTTGCTGTACCAATTTACCCTGCACCGCTTCTTGTAAAATGGCTTGGTTGAGGTTTTCGAGGAGGGTGAGTTGGTGGAAAAGTAAATTTTCAACCTGTTGTGTCTTGTCATATTCTGATAACACCTTTTCAATTTCTAAAAACAAATCTTCATAGCCTTTTATCTTTTCACCTTGAGAAATTCTAACGGCTTCATCCTGAATGCTTCTTTCGCAATCAGGTAGAATAAGTGATTTTAAATTTTCAGCGTTTGCTTTGGGTCGAAAATTACGTTCGTTAAGATTTACTATTTGACTCCAATAAGCGAAACTGTGCAGGAATAAATAGATGTAATCAGGGTTTACCTCTTTTTTTGCTCTAATACGAATCAAGTAGCCTGCATAAATTGAATGCTTTGGCGGACTATCTATTTTAAAACTTTTTCCAGTTGTTCCGCCTGTTCGGGCAATTAAAATGTCTTCGTTTTTTAGCAAATAAGTTTCTTCATCATCACAATTGCAATAAGGAACTGAATCCCAATTTACTTTGCTTTCGTGTATGTCGCTAATTCTTAAAAACTTGTTTTTCCCCGATTGTAAAGCAGAAGCATTATAGCCATATTGAGTGCCCTCAATTAAATTTTCTAAACGAACAGGAGAGTTATATTTCTCAAACAGATGTATGAGAATTAATGTATTTCGTATTTGCTTTTTGATTTCCTGCTTCTCCGAAATAAACGTAAGCGGAACATAGCCAAAATTTAATTTGCTCATAATTCCAGTTCGCTTATTAGTTTACTAATCTCGTTTTGGTTGTGCTTGATTGTCTGTATAATCTCATCTCTGTTGTAGCTTACTTCTTCTACAATTTTATTTGGATTTTTGATGTCTAAATCATATCCCCGCTCAATAATTGTATCAATCGAAACCTTGTATGCAAATTCGTGTTCGGTTCTTTTAGTCCACCACTTTTTAATTTCATCAAATTCTGAAATTTGAATCGGTTTCGTTTTGCTATATGCTTTGTAACCTTCGGGCAAGGTGTGTTCGTAATACCAAATTTCTTTGGTGGGTTTTCCTTTTTCAAAGAAAATCAGGTTGGTGTTTACGGTGGCATAAGGAGCAAAAACCGATTGGGGCAATCGCACAATGGTATGCACATTGCAATCTTCCAACAGTTTTTGCCTTACTCGTTGTTTTACTCCATCACCTGTTAAGCTGCCATCGGGCAACACAATTCCTGCCCGTCCGCCATCTTTCAGTAATTGGATAAACAGAATCAAAAACAAGTCTGCACTCTCCTTGGTGCGGTAGTTCAAAGGGAAATTGGTTTCCATTCCATCGCCCACCACGCCACCAAAAGGCGGATTGGCTACAATGATGTCCACACGGTCTTTTGGTTTGATGGAGTTGTACTCACGGCTAAGCGAATCACCGTTTATTATTTGTGGCACTTCTATGTCGTGAGTAATCAGGTTAATCACGGCAAGCATAAATGGTAGAGGTTTTAGCTCTGTGCCTGTAATGGTTTCCTGCAAGGTTTTTCGGTCGGCAACATTTTTTACCTGCTTTCGCAAATGTTCAATAGCACACACTAAAAAACCTGCTGTGCCACAGGCAGGGTCAGTAATTTTCTCTCCCAACTTGGGGTTTACCATATCAATGATAAATTGCGTTACGGCTCTTGGCGTATAAAATTCGCCTGTGTCTTTTTTGGTGGCAAGTCCTTGTAAAATGTCTTCGTAAATGGCATTGAAAATATGATGCTCTTTGCTGCTGTTAAAATCTATTTCGTTTAGCTTGTTAATGGCTTGGCGGAACGTAGTGCCGCTTTTCATATAGTTGTTCGTTCCGTCAAAAATATTTCGGATGATAACACCCAAACGGTTATCGGCTGTAACTTTCAGGTCTTTTAATTGCGGAAACAGTTTGTTGTTGATGAACTGGATAAGTTCATCGCCTGTAATTCCTTCGTCATTTTCTGCCCAATTACGCCACTGCAATTCTGTTGGTATTGGTGATTTGTATTTAGGGTCAAGAATTTCTTTTTCCTTGTCCTTGTCGTCAAAGAGCTTTAAGAAAATCATCCAGCCCAATTGTTCAATGCGTTGTGCATCGCCACTTAAGCCCGGGTCTTTTCGGAAAATGTCTCTGATTGATTTTATGGTGCCTGCTATGTTGCTCATAATGATTGAAAAAACTGAATAAAATTTTGAATTGTAAAGAATGGATTTCTATTAACTACTGGTGTTTCGTCTGCTTCGGCTTGTAGCGTAATAGTATTTGCTCTTTCCATTGCAGTCGCTAAATTCTCATTCAACTTTTCAAAATGATTAATTTTTGTTTTGTGATAGGGCTGATTAAAAATATTCTGCCACAATGTTTCAATACGCTGTAATGCTTGATGAGCGTTTTGATAGGCATGACAATTATTCTCAAAATGAATGATAAACCAATGCTCAATGCACATACAGCTGTAAGCAATTTGAACTGGTGTATTCGAGAGTTTTTGAAAAAATCCTGCAAGATTTGGCTGATTGTCATTATCAAAAAAAATCCAAACAGCATCGTAGGGGTTTTTATCTCGCCTTGCTTTCTTAATCATTATTTCTGCCTTATACAAAAGCTGAAATGCACTATTCTCATTATTTGGTTTAGGCATTTCTACAGAAATACTTCTTTGTTTATCTCTAGGCAGAGAATGTTTCAAGGCTTGTGCATAATTGTATTCACACCAACCTTCGGGAATAATTAATATATGTTGACCGGCTCTTCTCATTGCTCAATCTCCTCTTGCATTGCCATTACAAAATTGGTATCGTTAATGATGGCAGTGCCTCCCAACCTTCCAGCAACATACCATTTGTCGAGCGGTGCATTTAGTCGCAAACCTTTGATGTCAGAACAACGAATTAGTTCCGTTACACCAAATTCATTTTTTTGAGTAAACCAAACTTGGTCGCGATTAAATAATTCTTCGTTTAATTGAGTTACATCGTGTGTGGCAAATATGAGTTGGGCATTTTTAGGATTGAATATTTTTTCATTGAACAACTTAATAAGATAGGAAGTGATGATGGGATGAAGGTTCTTTTCAAATTCATCAATAACTAAAACTGAACCTTTTTCAAGAGCGTCAATGATAATTCCACCTATTGAAAGTAGGCTTCTTGTTCCTGTAGATTCTTCGTCAATATCAAAATCAATTAAACCTGAGCTTTTATTGCTTTCGTCAAACAATTCGTGAACAGTTTTAATCTCATATTTAAAGTCTTCCTGTATTTTTTTACGGATATTATCTGGCATATTATCAGGAAACTTAACCGAGTTCCAATCGGTTTCTTTTGCACTGATGGAATTAATACCTGTATCTAATGCACAAATAAGAGCATTTAATTTTTTAGCAAACGGGGAATCTGGTTCATCTGCTAATCTCTTTGCATAAAATCGCTCTAAACCAGATTCATTATATTGATTTAAAAAGGGATAAACTTTAATCCTATTTTTAAAAAAATGAAATACTGGAAGTGCACTCTCAGCATTGTTCTCTGCCGCCTTGGAAAGGAATAATTGATTGGGAAGAGTAAGTTTTTCTATAGTCTTTTTTTCACCTTTGAAATATTCACCGAATTGGATTTCCCTTCCTTTAACACGGTTGAAAAGAGTAGCCTCCTTTCCCATTGGAAAAAAAAGCAACTTTTCTTGTTCAATTAATTTTTCTCCAAAAGCAAGTGAATAGATATATCGGATTTGGTCAATGAAGAACTCTAATTCAATATTGACCATTTTTTTTTCGAATCCTTTGGCTAATCTGAAAGGTTCAAAAGGGCCTATTTTGTCTTCAGGGTCAAATTTTGCAGAATTAAGAACCAAATATTCCAAAGCTTTGAATGCACGAAGTAAATTGCTCTTACCTGATGCATTTGCCCCATAAATCACACTTGTAGTTGCTATTTCAGTATTTGATATTGAAATGTAATTTGATAAATCCCCTTTCTTTCGGTTTGATTTTGAAAGGTCAAGCGTAATTAGGTCTTTTATTGACCTGAAATTCTGTATTGATATCGATTTAATCATCTTATTTGCTTATTTGGTGCAAAATTACAAAACAAAACCGAATTAAGCAACTTTATATAGCTCGTTTTCTAAATCACGAATAGCTTTCTCATATTCCTCACGACTGCCAAACGCTTTAATAATTTCAGTTACAGAGCCAAATTCATTGATTGGCGGAACAGTAAGGATTTGAATGTTCTCAATGTTTTCAATGCCTTGGTCAGCGTATTTCTCTAACAATGCTTCCAATACTTTTCGGGCTTGGTCGCCATACTTGGTAAAGTAGTTGCGTTTTTTCACATTGTTGGCTCGTTCCTTTCTTGTCAATGGTGGTTGGTCGTAAGCAACGTGGCAGATTAAATCAAACAAATCCACTTGCTTGTCAACTGCTTCATATAATGCTTCTACCATTACACCTTGGTCAATCAATTCGGCAATGATGGCTTCTTTGCGGTCTGAATTATTCCACTTGTTTAGGAAATCATCTAAGGAAGCAAACTGTTCTTTTATAATTTCTTTGGTGTGGTCTTTTAAACTTGTTGTTATCAGTCTGCCGTGTTGGTCAAAATGTAATTCACGACTTATCAAAACTGAAACATCCACACCGTTTACATATACTTTTTGCCTTGGTTCTCTTGCTTCTGTTTCAGGAAAATTTGGCTCAGGATAACGAATTTCAGGTTGTTCTAAAATAATTTCCTCACCAGTTTCAATATCAATGATTGGTTCTTCTTGTGTTTCTTCTTCGTCAATAATTCCGCCTAAATCGGTTTCCTCTGTAACTGGTTTTATTCTAATTGGGTCTCCATCAAATGCAGGGTCGGCAAAAAGGTCTGTTGCATTTCTGAAATCCAAAATTGTAAAATACAGTTTGCCATATTCTTCATTGATTCGTGTTCCACGTCCAATAATTTGTTTGAACTTGGTCATTGAATTAATATTTGAATCCAAGACGATTACTTTACAAGTTTGTGCATCAACTCCTGTTGTCATTAATTCGGAAGTAGTGGCAATTACTGGATATTTTTCCTCGGGATTAATGAAGTTGTCTAACTCTCGTTTGCCTTCGTCATTGTCGCCAGTAATCTGCATTACATATTTGTAATTCTCGGCAACCAAATCAGGATTGTGTCTTGCCAAAGCTGTTCGCATACGTTCAGCGTGGTCTATGTCCACACAAAACACAATGGTTTTTGCAAAGCGGTCATAACCTTTTAAAAACTCGGTTAGTTTTTTGGCAACTAAATCTGTTCTTTCCTCAATTACAAGGTTTTTGTCAAAATCTCTGCGATTGTAAATGCGGTCTTCTATTTCGTTTCCGTCTTTGTCAGTTTTGCCTTGTTCGGGTCGCCAACCTTCGGTATCTACATTTAAAGCAATGCGAAGCACACGATAAGGGGCAAGGAAACCATCATCAATTCCTTGTCGCAAAGAATAAGTGTAAACAGGGTCGCCAAAATATTCTGTGTTGCTTGCTTCGTTGGTTTCCTTTGGTGTTGCTGTCAAACCGATATGCGTTGCATTTTGGAAGTAGGTTAAAATCTCTCTCCAACTGCTGTCATCTTTTGCACTTCCTCTGTGGCACTCGTCAATTACAATCAGGTCAAAAAAATCTCTTGAAAACTGTTTGTAAACATTGGCTGCTTCGTCCGTTCCTGAAAGTCCTTGATACAACGCCAAGTAAATTTCAAAGCTCTTGTCAATTTGCCTATGTTTTACCACAGTCATTTTGTCTTTGAAATGTTTGAAGTCACCTCTGCGAGTTTGGTCAATCAAAGCGTTTCGGTCTGCTAAAAACAGAATGCGTTTTTTTGCTCCGCTTTTCCAAAGTCGGTGAATGATTTGAAAAGCCGTATAGGTTTTTCCAGTTCCTGTTGCCATCACAAGCAGGATTCTGTTCTGTCCGTTGGCAATGGCTTCAACTGTTCTGTTTACGGCAATTTGTTGGTAGTATCTTGGTTTGCGGTTGGTTCCGTCAAAGTAATAATCTTGCGAAGCAATTTTTTCTGCTTCGGGTGTCGCAATTCCTTTATACTTTTTGTATTTCTCCCAAAGTTGTTCAGGACTTGGAAACTCGTCTAAACCAATTTCTTTCTCAATGTTTCCATCTGTCGCTGTGCGGTCGTGAAATAAAAAGCCGTCACCGTTGCTGCTAAAAACACAAGGTATATCTAAGATTCTTGCATAGTCAAGTCCTTGCTGAATACCTGCTCTTACTGATTGATTGTTGTCTTTGGCTTCAATAATAGCAATAGGAATGTTTGGTTTGTAATACAGAATATAGTCGGCTCGTTTTCTTGTTCCTCTTGCTGTGATTTTTCCTCTAACGTATATTTTGCCATCCGTAAATGATACTTCTTCTAATATCTGCAATTGCGTGTCCCAACCTGCCTTTTCTAAAGCAGGAGTGATAAACTTGGTGCAAATATCTCTTTCCGATAAACTCTTTTTATTCATTACTTACTTGTCAAAATATCGATTAGCAAAATACAAATTATTGTCCGTGCGTGGGCTAAAAAGTGGCTCTTTTGGTTTTGCTGAAGGGTCGGCTTTGTGTTTCGGGGCAAAACCAAATGTGCCACTTGCGGGCTGGCTGTCTTTTTTACACTGACGCACAACGGATGGCGGTATGGTTAGTTGCCGATTTCGAAGCACTTTCCTATCAAGTTACAACTACTTTTGATACGAGCTGAGCCGCTCGAATACGCACTACACCGGCAATTAACTATACCGCGTGTTACCGCCTGGCTATTTTTATTCATCTCCAAAGTAGTCATTATCAATTCTTTTAATCTCAAAAATATTGACTGTCGAAACAGCTAAATTATGGTCAATCATAAGTTCTGCCAAACTTTCACCATCAATTAAAACAATCTTAGTTTCATTTCTTGGTTGGTATTCTTTGGCTTCGCTTGTAAATCTTGATGTTGTAATGAAAACACCTTTCTTTGCTCCCTGTCCTGCTAATGCTCCTACAAACTTTTGAATTTCGGGTCGTCCTACAACATTTTCCCACCGTTTTGCTTGAACATAAATTACATCAAGTCCCAGTTTATCCTCTTTTATAATTCCGTCAATTCCTTCATCACCTGAACGACCAATCGAACGCCCTGCGTCTTTAATCGAACCGCCGTATCCCATTTTTACTAATAATTCAACTACCAATGATTCAAAAAATGCAGGGCTACTACTTTTAATTTTCAAAAGTAGTTCTTGTGCAAGGTTTTTTCTGATACTCAAATAGCTGTTTTCTAAAATTTCTTCAGGTGTAGATTCTGATGGCAAATTGTCGTTATCGGCTGTTGAGTCATCTTCTTTTATTCGTCCAGTTCGCTCTTGATATGCAGGAATTGTCTTTAAAATCCTCAAGTTAATTTCTGTCGGGTTAGTTTCTAAAAAACGTTTTCCAGTTTCTGTGATTTTGAATGAACTCCTTTTAGTATTTTCAATAAATCCAGCCATTTTTAAATGAGACTTAGCCCATGCAACTCGATTAGGAAAAGTCTTAGCGGCTCCACTTGGCAGAAATTCATTCAATTCATCTTCTGTCAAGTTAAAATGCTCCGCTAATTTTTGGTTAGTCTCATTTGTGGTATGTTCTTCTCCATCAGAAAGAATCTGTAAGAATGGAAGCATAATTGTCTGAAAATCTGGTATCATAATGATTCTATTGTTTCTGTCTGTGTCTTTTTTTAGCTTGCTGGTAACTCGTTTATAGACGCTACTATGTTGCGCCTTATTTCCAGTTTTGGATGTATAAGCGAGATAAAGTAGCGTTCTATTTTTTTGAGCAAACGTACAAATAAAAATTACAAATCATCAAATGGTGATTTTATATTTTGTAAACTTTTTTGACTGACATGTGTGTATATCTCGGTCGTCTTAGAGCTCTTGTGTCCTAGCAGTTCTTGTATGTATCGCAAATCAGTTCCTGACTCCAAAAGGTGTGTTGCATAAGAATGTCTGAGCCAGTGAAGAGTTACCGGTTTTGCGATTCTTGCTTTTAGCAATACTTTCTTTAATATTTGCTCTAAACTTCTTTCGCTATATTTTTCAGCAATTTTCTGCCCTTCAAACAACCCTATTTTGGGTTTGTACATTTTATAATATTCCCGCAACATTTCAATGGTTTTGTCCGAAATGGGCACTTGTCTGTCTTTATATCCCTTTGAATTCCGAATAATGAGCATATAGCGTTTAGAGTCTACATCACCGATTTTAAGATTTAATAACTCGCTGCGACGAAGTCCACAAGCGTATATTAGACTTAGCATAGTGCGATGCTTTGTATTTGTAAGTGCTTCAATAATTGCTTTTACTTCTTCTTTGCTCAACACATTGGGAAGTTTATGCTCCCGACGTGGACGTTGCAATGCATCAACTTCTATTCTGCTTTTACGTACCTCTTTGAAATAAAGTTTTAGAGCATTAAGAATCTGATTTTAATACGAAAAGCTATACTTGTGCTTTAGTATATATTGGTTTACAAATAAAACTACATCGTCGTTGGTCACCTCTGAAACAGGCTTATGATTGAAATAGTTGAGAAAAACAACCAACGCATCAGCATAAGTCTTGACGGTATTAACACTATAACGTTTAAATTTTAGCCATTTTTCAAATCTTTCTTTCTCTTGCAGAATATCTATTGGAGATTTTTTTTGATGTGATATATTCGATAAATTCTTTATATCCATCGTCGCTAAACCGTTCAACGCTTCGATTGTTTAGTCTAAATTAAACTGAGAAACAGACAAATACCAACATTTTTTGGTGGCACTCCAGCGAGCTTTGAGTTTCGATTTGAGTACCTCTATCAGTTGAAAATCTTTTTCAAAGATAAAGCAAATCACTTGCTCGTCGCGGTGCCAATCTACTTCTAAAAGTATCTTCTTCACTTATATTTTATATTTGTGTATCTACTCTGCAAATATAAAAAAAAAATATTCAAAACGTTGAGTCCCCTCCAATAATCGACTTTTTTCAAAAAGCTGATAAAGGGATGATTTTTGACGAATAATCGATTTAACACTTTAATTGTTGACTTCGACTTTTTGGAGGGGAGTCAAGGATAAAAATTCAATTGGCGATAAAAACCCCGATTTTTTTCTTGGTCTGTTGTTTAGCTTTTGTTGAACATATGGCAAATCAGGATAATGTTCTTTTAACCAATCCTCTACCTGAGAGGCTGACAAATACGAGTGGGCTCCCAGTGCCGTTTTTACAAAATGAGCATATTCCTTCAACTTCTTTGGTCGATGTTATGCAACCGAGATCCAAGCTAAAAAGGATGACTCATCCATCGATAAATACTTGCGAACTGTTGCTCGATCCATGCCCAGTTCAACAGAAATCTGACTCTTATTGAGCCCTTTTGAATGTAATTCATTAACTTTGTACCACATAAATGCTTTCTTAAAGTGTTGTGTCGGAGTCTTCATTATTTTGTGTCTTGGTTTACACAAATATGGAGACTCTTTTTTTATTTACATAGAGTGGTGATTTCTATTTGCGAAAATTTGCGGAAACAAAATTACTGATTACAACTTTGTGTGGAATGCAGCATAATGCTGACCATAGTAATAATGATCTTAGTATTTTAGTCGCCCGAAGGCTCAAATAAAGGATTAAAGGATTACGTAATTACAGATTTAATCCACTTATCAACTTATCATCCAATTCACCGATTCCTTATAGCTTAACCCCTTTCCCCTTAACCGCTAATAGCCTTTCCCGTCGCCCGAAGGCTCATTTTGTGTGGAATTGTTTGCCGTATGGTGTGCACGAGAAGCATTGTTTTAGTTCCCTTCAATATTGGGATAGTTTACAGCTTAATGCGCTGAAGTTCCATTTGCGTTCCCGTTTTAGTTCCCTTCAATATTGGGATAGTTTACAGCCGGGCGTAATTTCTGAATTGACGAAGGCATGTTTTAGTTCCCTTCAATATTGGGATAGTTTACAGCACAATAACGGCACCAAACGGATATGAAGGAGTTTTAGTTCCCTTCAATATTGGGATAGTTTACAGCATTTTGTTTCCTGCCTTGTCATATAATTGAGTTTTAGTTCCCTTCAATATTGGGATAGTTTACAGCTCATTAATTAATTTTTCTGATATGATTACCGTTTTAGTTCCCTTCAATATTGGGATAGTTTACAGCAAGCAAACATAATTAGCCTTTTTGAAGGCAGTTTTAGTTCCCTTCAATATTGGGATAGTTTACAGCCAAAAGTACTAAAAGCTGAAAAGGGATATTGTTTTAGTTCCCTTCAATATTGGGATAGTTTACAGCTATTTTATGGGTTGGAATGTAAAGAAAATAGTTTTAGTTCCCTTCAATATTGGGATAGTTTACAGTTTTCAAATTCCAAACGCAAAGGAAGTGTTTGTTTTAGTTCCCTTCAATATTGGGATAGTTTACAGTAAAAAAACAGGTTTACGCATTGGAATAGTTGTTTTAGTTCCCTTCAATATTGGGATAGTTTACAGTATGTGATGATGTGAGGCTCATTATTAATTTGTTTTAGTTCCCTTCAATATTGGGATAGTTTACAGTCAGGAATTGCAAACACAACAAGGAAATCTGGTTTTAGTTCCCTTCAATATTGGGATAGTTTACAGTCTTGGAGCCGGCCAATCACCGCGTGGTAAGGTTTTAGTTCCCTTCAATATTGGGATAGTTTACAGTTGGTTCTTCACGCATACCCTGTGAAGATGTGTTTTAGTTCCCTTCAATATTGGGATAGTTTACAGTTGTAGAATCTGGAAGTACAATAGACTTACAGTTTTAGTTCCCTTCAATATTGGGATAGTTTACAGTAAAACTTAGGCGTGTACCCGATGGGGTTTGGTTTTAGTTCCCTTCAATATTGGGATAGTTTACAGTTACACTTCGGAAAGGATCTTAATATGATTGGTTTTAGTTCCCTTCAATATTGGGATAGTTTACAGTTTCAGGCATAAATTCCCTTCTTAAAAGTAGGGTTTTAGTTCCCTTCAATATTGGGATAGTTTACAGTCAATGGTAAGATCACTCACAAAGAGCTCGAGTTTTAGTTCCCTTCAATATTGGGATAGTTTACAGTTATTTCAAAATTCATGGAATAGGGCAACCCGTTTTAGTTCCCTTCAATATTGGGATAGTTTACAGTACGATCTCTGTTTCTATATAGCGATTAATGACTTACGCTTTTCATTGTATTACAAAACTACAATAAAATAATGATACTTTTTAATCTGCTGATTATTTTTTCATTTCTAATAATGCTCTGCACATATTGCAATATTCGAGTTTAACCTGGTAGAAGCTTATAGGATCCTCGCTTTTCAGGGTTGTTCCAAGATGATAGATCAACTTCGGGTTCACACTCTCTATCTCAAAGCGGTGATTGGCATTCAATTTCAACTTCAATTCCATCCCTTGTTTATCAAATAAATCAATAAAGGCTTTGTTGACAGCATTTTTCAATTTGCGATCGTAGCTCAATAGATCTCTTATTTCGTTTAGTAAATCAATTAAAGAATAATTTTCGGCTGTTGTTGACAGATAATTGAAATGTGCAATATAATTACGAACTTCAAATTGTTTGCTTCCTTTTAGAAAAAAGACTTTTGAAAAATACTCCCTTTTGTTTTGAATGCAATCCTTAAGCGAATTTCTATCGGCTTCTGTAATTGGTGATCCATCTCTTTTTACAACATACTCCATACCTTTAATGCCGGCAATATCATTTTGTTTGTTTAAATCTTTTGCCATATTACTTAAACTGACAAAAGCTTTTAATTGATAAGGGTCTTGAGTTCGAGATGCATCAAATAATTGAAAATCTCGATCAAATAATGCGATAAATCCTGCCATCCGTCCCAGAATATCGATCGTAAGATGGTGCAAACGGCTAAGATGTACAAAATGCAGTTTGTTAACCTGCCAATTGTAATCATCAATATATTCACATAATTCGGAATAATCATTCCCTTCTTTATTGATAAACTTCTGAGCAAAATTTGATCTCGGTTTTATCTTCTTGTTTTTTTCTTCTTTGTCTTTTCTAACTGCTTCTTCCCATTGTTTATGTAAATCTAATCGTTTATTAATCAGTACTTCAATGGTATCCTTCGCATTATCCCACAAGGTAAAGTTTGATTCTGACAACTTGAATGAGACATCTTTTGCAATCAATTGTTCCAATAGTTTGGCTGTGCCATATTTCACTGTAAGTTCCACATTGGCATGTACCACTGGTGTTTCGTTATCGGTCTGTACAAACAAATCGGACCATTTGGTAAAATCAATGCCATCTGCTATAAAAGGACGTATACGGTTTAAGCAATCTGTTTTATTTTCATACAATTTTCTATAATCCGCAGGAACTCTATCTGCATTGAGCAAAGTCAATTCGATTATCTCAAGCATATGACTCAATTCAAATTGTTTTGCCGACTGTTTAAACTTTATCAATTCGTTGCGCAGATTGCTTAGGTGGGTTGCATCAAGCAGTTTACAGAAGGTAAAGAAAGCAACATGCGTAGCCTCTTCCGTATTTATGGAATGCGATTGAACCCGACATTCGTTGATGATTCCTTGTTCGAATTGGTTCAATTGCTCAGTTTGTTTTGTTTCATCTTTCGACAGTTGAAAATAAGGTTTAGCTATAAATTTAAACTTCTCGTCCTGTAGAAAATCATCAAAGCCTTTGATAAATACCTGCAATACAAACTTTTCAAAATTGATATGGGTATCTTCCGATTTATCATCTTCTTTTTTATTTTTTTCAAGCATCAGTTGACTTTGTATATACGCCATATAATCGGAGATGCTTTCCTCTTCCTTCATTTGCCTTACGGCTTCAAAAGCATAGGCTTTACTATTTTTTGAGGCTTCTGCCTGTTTCTTGTTCTGCGAGAGAATATAATTTACCGTTTTGGAAAATTGTGTTCTATTCTCGGTAAAGTTTCGCAAAAACAAATTGTTGTAAATTAGCTTTAGCAAGAAATAGCGGGCATTATACGCCTCCTCCTTACTCGCATCCTTTTCCTTTGGCAAATAACTTTTAAGTACTAAGTCGTAGAAGTTTTCATTTTGAGCATTCTGATAGTTTTGTCCCTGTTTTTGCACTTTCTTAAAGCTTGGGGCAAAAGGTACTACTGTACGACACAAAGAAAAGGACACTGTATTGAGCAGCGCCTTCAAATCATCGTAAGGATAGTAGGCAAGCACGCCCCCTGTTTTGAGTTGTTGTGCAAAAGCTTCGGGCACTTGTTGCAGCTCCGTTTCCAAACAAGTTTTATAAATGGTATCAGTATAAGATTGATCTTCAAAATCTGGATATTCAAACTTTTCTATCTTAAAGATGGTATCCAATGCACCTTGTTTATAATGAATCACCACGTTACGAATTTGTTGTACAGCTCCACGCATTGCCCATAATGTTTTTGCTTTATGGCTATCTGTCGCCGGCAAATCTGTTCCAAAGAAGAATTTGAACAATGGTTTATTGACTCTGTTTGTATTCAAGCTTTGTACATATTCTTTCTTACCCAAAATGTCGTTGATTTGCTCCGTATCAACAATATTCCGAATATTATTAGCAGCAAAAGCACAGGCATTAATCATATTAAGTACAAAAGCTTCATTTCTTTTAATTTCTGTCAGCCGGGAACTATCAGTAGTGTTGTCAAATTTGTGATGTTCGGCTTTGCCTTTTTGCAGCAGGTAGTTTCTTACGGCATTCGACAATTGATTGGTTATGGTACTTTTTATAGTCTCTGCTTTCAAATAATAGTCAATATCAGCTTGTGTATTTTTTCGTTGAGTGGATTTAACAGAAAAGTAATGTTCGAGGTATTTCACTACTTCCAAATGATAAATGGCTAATTGCTCGTCTTTTCGGTTTTTCACGTTAGGCGCTTCACGCGTACCGAACACTGTTTTTTGATGTGTTTGCAATGTCTTTTTTAAGTTGCGGTGAAAAAGGTTTATATTTTTTGGAGTATTTTTTTCTTGATCAAGCTCTCCTTTTTCTGTGTTATGAAGCGCACCCGCCAAAGTATCGATAGCATACAATTTATGATAAAATGATAAATCGATACTTCCACTTGTAGTATATTTGGTTGCCCAAGCTTGCAAGGCTGTTTTGCGTTTACTGTCAGTTCCGTTCAAATCAATTTTATTTTGTTCAATCGATTGAATCAGGTGAGAGCTTTTGGTCGAAATATACCAGTTTTTCCAATCATCATAAGGTTGTAGTTTTTCGGGATTTCTCTCTTTCACCGCTTCTACAATCAAAGAAGCGAGCCGAAAGCTGTATGGTTCATTGTTTTTGTAATAGATTATTTCGTTTTGAAATTTATGATTCAAAACAGGTAACACATCTTCATCCGAAATTTGTATAGGTAACACTCGTTTGGTAATAATCTTTTTGACTATGTCATAGTTGTCTTTTTGCTTTTTATCTTTTAGAGAATCTCGTTTGATAAGCGTTTTGTTGTCAATACTCAAAGCAAAACTATCTGATTTCTTTTTGGGAAGAATTTCCGAAGTTCTTACATTCGTTTCACCTTCATAGACCAAGGCCCCATTAACTGTTGTACGATGCATCAATACCATCACCTTTCGGTTATTGTCCTGTACTTTTACTTTTGATATTCTCATGACATTATGTTTATAGGTGGATTCTAAAAATTGCCTTCGTTGAACTCGGCTTTCGCCTTCGTTTCATTTTTTTCATTTTCCCATATCACACATTAGAACTCATTTGAATCTGTGTTGAAAAAGTAATGCAATATTACCATTTATTTATCAAATCATATTCTATTTTTTTTTTCTAAAGATGACGAATTAACTAAAAATAATATACCTTAATACACTCATGGCGCGGGGACTCCTTGTTTAGCGTCATTATTGTTTTTCGATAGAGTTGACAGCATCTCTATGGCAGCTTTTTGATCGGGAACTTATCCTACATGCTGACCCATATTTTGCTAACTTTTGCTGGTGCAACGAGGAAACTTCTTGGGGGCGAAGTACATTCTGATAGGCAATGAGCCACCATTGAAGGAATGTTGATTTATTTTTCAACGCTCGTTTACCTCAACTTTCAATCCATATCAAGCTGAACACATTGCTGAACCGTTGTGTTTAGCTATGATTGAACACGTTGGGATTTGGGTGTGAAAGGTTGGGTTACTCTATATCTGACCATTTACACGCCATGAGATGAT
>Ga0078972_1009367_pt1 | contig 19379 bp, 17 predicted proteins | sample YelNatPaOPGAMG01_FD_67568 | JGI IMG/M metagenome (GOLD analysis project Ga0078972, IMG submission 67568) | Hot spring thermophilic microbial communities from Obsidian Pool, Yellowstone National Park, USA - OP-RAMG-01 (SPADES assembly) (version 2) | ecosystem: Environmental > Aquatic > Thermal...
GAGAAAAAAATAGAAGAAGCTGAAAGTTTTATTGCTCAAGGAAATTATACAGCTGCGCAAGAACTTTTCCCAACAATTCAAACTTTACTCAATCAGCTTGAAGAAGAATTAGGAAAAATTACAAAACCTGAAGGAAAAGGTCTAGACTGGACTTTGATTGTTATAGTTATAGTCGCAATAGCTGGAGCAATAATTTTGATCTATCTTTTCTGGCCAACAAAAACTGGTTATATAGTTGAAAAGAAAAAATATGTTTATAAACCAAAAAGAGAAGAAATCAAGAAAAAGTTGAAAGAAAAGTGGGAAGATGCGACAAAAAGGAGAAAGTAAATGGATAAAACCATAATCTTTTCAATAATCCCAAATATATTATTTCTTCTAGCTTTAATCTACCTAATTTTTTCTGGTTTAAGCACAACAAAAGCTACAAACGTTGAATTCAACAGCTTTCTTATTTTCTTTGATGCCCTTGCAAAAAAAGATGTTTTAGCAGGTGTTATAGATTTCATCACATTTGTTTTTTATGAAGCTTTGCTTCCACTCCTTCCATTTTTCTTTTTGCTAGCTCTAGGTTTTTTCTTAACTTTTCTCTTTCTAAAAAACATTAAGTTTTACTTTTTTATCTTTCAAATAGTTTTCCTACTTTTAGTTTTGCTCTACACAAAATTTTCTATATTATTTATAACAACATTTCTTGGAATTCTAATTTCTAGTCTAATTCTTTTTAAATCTACTGACAGAGAGAGAAAAGGATTTTCATTCACAAATTCATTGATTTTCAAATATCTTAACATTGTTATTTTCTTGATAGCGATAGGTTTATTCCTAAACTCCTACTTTAAATTTGAAATTTATAAGCCAATTGCTCTTGATGCAAACATAAAATTTGTTCAAAAAATAGTTCCAGACGTAGGAAATTTCAGCGACCAATTAAAAGGTATGGAAATTGATTTAGTTAACAAGACATGCGAAGGTATAAAAGGAGGGATTATAGAATCTTATCAACAATTTCCTCAAGATGTAAGAGAAAATTGTGAAAGAGTTCATGAATCCTCAATTTTTGTTGTAGATACTGTTAAGCAAGAAGCTATGTCTAAAATAAAAATGTGGAATATAACAGGAGGAGAAGAAATCCAAGCTATAACAAAACTGTTTCCTATTCTTGAACAAAGCGTAAAGGCTACTCCACTAATTCTTGCTATTTCTTTTTATCTTTTGTCTAGAGTTGAAATATTTTTCATAGCTTTATTTTTCGGCTTTATTGGATTTGTTTTGAAACCAAGAGAAAAAAAGCAAAAAGCTATTTTAAAGAAAGCATAAATTTATATATATAACTAAATAAAAAGTGAAGATATGTGGCTTGAATTTACCACACTAAGCCTATCATCATTTTTAGCAGCAGAAATATTTTACAGGTCAAAAATAAAAATTTGTCTAACTCTTCAAAACTTGGAAAATGCGAAGAAAAACCTGATTAAAATTGCTCAAAAAGTAAATAAAAAAGGAAGTTCAGGAGTAATTTTAAGTATTGGGAATAAAGTATTTAACTTCCATCATTCAAGACTTGGCTGGATTTTAGCCGGAATTTCCATGGCAATCGCAAATCTTTCCCTTTTTTCAGTATCGTTTGGCCTAATTTTACACCATCTTATAAGAGAAAGAAAGTTGTTTTAAGTAGTTTTAAGTTTTTCTAGAATGTTTATTTGCTCATCAATCCTTTTTATTTCATTTTTTATCATTTCCTTTTCATTAGAATTTCTTGTTAAACCAAGCTTTGTTGACAATTCCTTTTTTCTATTTTTTAATCTTTCTACTTCTTTTTCAACATCTTCTGCAAGCATTCAAACACCTGTTTGTTTAAGATAAGATAAAAACATCTCATAGACTGGCAAAGTAATTTTTGACTTAAAAACAGGTTCAAGTTTTGCAATATCTTCAAAGCTATTAGCTAAGCTCACTCTTTCTATCAAATCCTTTCCTTCAATAACAACACTTTGTGCAAGTTTTAAATCAATTTTAGAATAGCGAGAAACAACAAGACCAATTATTTTATCTATATTGCTTATTATTACTGTCTTATATCCTTCCAAAAATTTCTTCTCTAAAGCTTTTGTGTTTATCTCTCTTTTTATTTTTATAAGTATTGGTTCAAGGATTTCGTCTTTTGCTCTTAAAAGTAAATTATCACAAAAGTTTAGCTGAAAACGCTTAGCATCGAATAAATCCTGAGTAGATATACATAAAGCTACTGGAGTAATATCAGCTAAAGTTATAGGCATAATATCACTAATTAATTTATAATTTAAAATTGTTTAAATTGTTTTGTTAAAAGAGGTGTCAAAGGTGTTTTAGATGAGAATAAGGTCACCAATAATAGTTACTGTTGGACATTGATGTCATAAGCGTGACATCAACCAAAAACATAGATCATGGAAAAACAACTTTGCTAGATTGTATAAGAGGTACTACTGTAACTAGGCTTGAACCAGGAATGATTACTCAGTATGTAGGAGCAAGTTATGTACCAATAGAAACTATTCAAAAAATTTGCGGTGATTTGCTCCAAAAATTAAAAATAGAAATTATTGTTCCTGGTTTGCTTTTTATCGATACTCCTGGCCATGCTGCTTTCATAACTTTAAGAAGAAGAGGAGGAGCAGTTTCAGATTTAGCTATCCTTGTTGTTGATATAACAGAAGGATTCCAAGAGCAAACTGATGAAAGCTTAAAAGTTTTGAAAGAATTCAAAACCCCTTTTGTAGTTGCAGCAACAAAAATCGATAAAATTCAAGGATGGTTTCCTCTAAAAAATACATGCTTTACTGAAAGTTTTAGTAAGCAGAATGAAATAGTTAAAGATGAATTAGAAAAGAGAATTTACACAATTGTAGCGCAACTTTCTGAAAGAGGGTTTAACTCAGAAAGGTTTGATAGGGTTGAAGATTTTAGAAAGCAAGTAGCTGTTGTCCCTTGCTCAGGAATAACTGGTGAAGGAATCCCAGAACTGTTGGTTGTTTTAGCAGGCTTAGCTCAACATTTCCTTAAGGATAGACTTGAAATTTCAGATGTAGCAAAAGGTGTAGTTTTAGAAGTAAAAGAAACAGTTGGTTTTGGCACAACAATCGATGTAATAGTATACGATGGAAAGGTTAGAAAAGGAGATTTTTTGGTTATCGGAGGAAAAAAGCCTATAGCTAGTAAAATCAGAGCATTATTAAGACCAAAGCCTTTGCAAGAGTTGAGAGTTGAAAAGCAGTTTGAAAGTGTAGAAGAAGTAAATGCAGCTGCAGGAATAAAAATCGCAGCCCCTAACTTAGAAGAAGTTGTTGCAGGCTCGCCTATAAGATTTGTTAGTTCTGAAGATGAAATAGAAAAAGCAAAAGCTGAAGTTCAAAAAGAAGTTGAGGAAGTAGAATTTCTTAAGCAAATAGATGGAATTATAGTCAAAGCTGATACTCTTGGAAGTCTAGAAGCTATGGTAAAGATTTTGAGTGAAGAAAATATTCCAATAAGGAAGGCTGAAGTTGGACATGTTACCAAACAAGATGTAATAGAAGCTCAAAATGTTTCAGACGAATTTAGAAAAGTAATTCTTGCTTTTAACGTTAAAATCTTGGAAGAAGCAAAAGGTATTGCAAAAGACTTGAAAATAGAAATTTTCCAAAACAATATAATCTATCGATTAATAGAAGATTATAAGGAATGGTTTGAAAAGAAGAAAGAAATGAAAATAAAAGAAAAGATGGAAAAACTTGTTTGGCCTGGTAAGATAAAAATATTGCCAGGTTATGTTTTTAGTTGTATAGGTAGCTAATGGAAATCTTTCCATATAATAGAATTAGTAAAAATCTAAGATAAAATTAGCTTTTTAAACGAATTAAAGTTATTTTTTTATAGGAGAAATTTATTATAGGTTAGAATGGCAATAGAACTTCCTTACCTAGAATTTTTAGTTATTCTAAGCATAATCTCAATAGTTTATGTTATAGTGATTCTAGTTCTTGTCTGGGAATTAAGAAAGGCTATAAAAAAGATAGTAGTGACTAGCAAAAAAATATTGGAAGAAGATATAATCTCAACTTTAATCCTATGGAGCTATGAAAAACTTAAGGCAGGCGTGCCAGAAGAAGAGATAAAAAACACCATTTTAAAATCAACAGTTGCAAGAGCTGATGAAATCATAGAAAAAGCAAAGGACTTGCTTTCAAGAACTATCGAGACAAAAAGTGTTTTTTCTAAATAATCTTTTCAACCTTTCCAAGATAAGTTCCGTCTAGCAAGTAAGCTTTTGATTTTCTTACATCAAGAAAATTATTTGAAAGTAAAGGACCTATAAGCTCTTTGCTTGTTACTTTATTAACCGCAACCCCACCAAGAAGTTTATTGAACGCTGGTAAAATTATTGTCTCTAATCTTCCAGTTTTTTTGATCTTATACTTCTTTTTAACAAGATTTTTATCAAGTTCACCTTTTATCCAAACTTGTTCTATGCTTCTATAACCAAAGCTATCTCTAAACTCTAAACAAGGATGAACATGACCCATAAAAAGATAGTCGCACTGCATTAATTTTCTGGATGGCCAAGCATGACCATGAAAGAAACCATACTTGCCAATTCTAAAACCTCTTGAAGAGAATATTTTAACTTCTTTTGGAAGTAAAGAAGAAATGCTATCATCATGATTTCCCTTCACACAAACAACTTTAATTTTTTTAACTAAATGAAGAAACAATTTTGGTATTTCTTTCATTTCCCTAAAACTTATACCAGGAACCTTATGTTTGATGTCACCAAGGATAATTAGATTTTTTGCTCTTGTCATTTTAATCAAGTGATTGATAATCTTTTGAAATTTTTCTGCCTGAGGAGGAATAATTATACCAGACTGGTATAATTGATGTTCTAACCCTATATGAAGGTCTGCAATTATCAGAATTTTTTCATCTGTAAGAAATACTGACGGATAGTTAGCTATGAATTTAATGGTCATATTTTTATGGTAGGTTTTAAAAAATTAATTAATTCGTTATTACAAAATAATAATATGCCTAAGCTAAAGACGTATGTTCAGATAATTACAATTTGTGTTTATTCTCTAATTTCATTTTTTCTTTTAATTAATGTTATTACTGCGTATCAAAGTGGACAAATCACTTTTTTAGAATGTGCCGAAAAAATTTTTTGGATAATAGTTTTTCTCGTAGCTTTCGTGTTGGGTAGTTGGAAAGGTGCTGGGTATCTTACTTCTTCACTAGAGAAATTGAAAACTCATCCTGATCTTACGATACCAAGTATTTTTTTCACAGTTCTTTACATAATAATTATCCTTGCCCTATTAATCGTTACTGGGTACGCTTTAGTGACATCAGTTGGGCTCGTGAACGAATGGGGACTCATACGTACGATGCCTTCAGTTGGATGGCCCTTATTTGTGTTTGGCTTAGTTTTTCTTGGAATATTCATTATTTCACTTATTTACCTTCCGTTCTTCTTTGGTGTTTTAATTTTTGGAGTAGAACTTTATATGTTAGAAGAAGCTGATGAAGGTAAAGACCCGAATTTTTTAAGGTGTTTAAATAAGATAATTAAAGATTTTGGTCTTAATACACTAATTAAGTTAACGGCCTTCTCGATGTTCTATAATTTTGCTACAAAATTCTTAGGAGAAAGGTTAAATCGATTAGTAAGTCAACCATTCAAAGCATGGGTGTTTATAATATTCTTCTCAGAGAAATTTTCACTAAAAGATTCGATTCTTTTAGCGTTAAAATACTTTAGGGCAAGTTTCACCGAATCTTTTTATGGTTTAGAAGTCCTTAAATACCGTGATTTAATTTGGTCTTTTGGATTTGTAGTCGCTATAATATCTATGCTTTATGCTGTGGTGTTTCTACATTTGCCACTTGGCGAATGGTATACTACACTCGTGATGATTACTGTATTGTTAGGTGTCATGGTAGTTGTTGGAATTATCTATGGTTATGTGAACGCAATTATTCCTCTGTATTATATTAGTATGCTAAAGGACGTGAAAAAAGGTAAGAAAATAATAGAAACTGGAAGAAAAATTTCGACCATCGATAAAACACCTTTCATCAAGTATTTTATCAGGCTTGAAGAGATAAAAATTGATCAAAAAGATATAGACCATTTCATAAATATTGTTGAAAAGGAAGTGGTAAATAAAGTCAATTTCTAAAATCTCACGCATTCTTGTTTAGTATAATTCAAAAAAATGTTATTTTCAAAAGGTGTTAAGTCATTTATCTCTATAAAAGGAATCAGAGGTCTTAAAAGAGACTACGCATAGTAGTAAAAATGTTTTTATTTATACAACTCCTAAATCTTAAACTATGCAAGAAGTAGGAACTGTAATTTCAACTCCAGAAGCAAGCAGCACTCAATTTTCTTTCGTTTTAAACCAAGAAAAAGGAATAAGTGTAAGAAAAGGTCAATTTGTCCAATTAGAAACAGAAGAAGGTTTGCTAATAGCAAGAATTTCTGAAATTTTTAAAACTAATCGCTACTTTACAAGAGCTGAGTCTGTAAGAGAGTATGAAAGATCTGGAAAACTATTGCCAGAGTTTTTCCCAGTAGAAAGATGGGAATATTTAGTTGCTGACGCAGTTCCTCTAGGAATTTTTTCTGACGGCATGCAAAAAAGAGTCACTTTTCCACCTTCTCCTGGCTTAAAAGTTTTTCTTGCAGATGCTAAAATATTGTCAGAATTTTTGGGTTTGGATGAAAATGGACTAAATATAGGTGAGATAGAATTTCATAACTTACAAGCAAAACTTAACTTAACAAAACTTTTCCAAAAACATTGCTCGATCCTAGCTCAAACTGGTGCTGGCAAATCTTACCTCGTTTCAGTTCTTTTGGAAGAAATTCTAGACAGAAAGGAAGAATTAGGGAAACCAGCAGTAATAGTCATAGACCCACATGGAGAATACCTAGGGTTTGGTGAGGATAACTACTCAAACAAAACAAAAATTTTTGACAACAATAACTTAAAAATCGCTGCTCATAGCCTTTCTGCAAATCAAATTTGTGAATTACAACCGTTTATTTCCCCTGTTGAAAAAAGAGAACTAACAAGAATAATAGAAAAATTAAAAGAAGAAAAAATTGCTTACGATATGAACGAACTAATAGCTGCTGTAGAAATTAGCGATATCAAGCCAAATATAAAAGCTCCTTTAGTTTCTTGGCTTAATGATCTAAACTCAACAGGAATTTTTAGTAACGTTACTAAACCAAGTTTGGAAGAACTGGCAAAAATCGGCCAGCTTAGCATCATAGACTTATCAAATTTCGTCCATCTTAGAGACAAACAAATAATTGTAACTTTTATAGCAAGAAAACTTTTTGAAGCAAGAAGAGCAAATAAAATTCCTCCTTTCATCCTTTTTATCGAAGAAAGTCATCAATTTTCTCCCGAAAGGGAGGAAAAATTCCAAGCAATCTCAAAAAGTATAATAGAAACTATAGCAAGAGAAGGAAGAAAGTTTGGTGCATCGCTAGTTTTAATTTCCCAAAGGCCTATTCAGCTTAGTGTTACTGCTTTAAGTCAATGCAATACTTCTATTCTTTTGAGAATAGTTAACCCTTACGACATTAAGCATATTTCAGAATCTTGCGAGGCAATAAGCTCTGATATAATTGAAATGCTTCCTGGTTTAAAAGTAGGAGAAGCTATAATAACCGGAGCAGTAGTGAATTATCCGATAATAGTTAAAGTGAGAAAAAGGAAAAGCAAAGAATCTCCAAAGATTGGAATTAAGCTGGAAGAAGCTATAAAAAAATATAAAGAAGAAGAAAAACAAAAAATTGAGGATTTAAAAGCTTTCAGCTAACCATTATAACTTTTGTTGGCTCATCCTTTTCCTTATCTCTTTCTAACCTATAAAGAAAACCAGTTACAGCATCTTCCAACCTTTCTTCATGAGAAATAAGAAAAACTTGGTCGACAAGCTCACCTACCCTTGTTTTTAAAGTTACAGCTAAATCTTCAACAGCTTTTGCATCTAAGTTATGAGTAGGTTCATCTAAAACTAACCATCTTAACTGTGGGGCTAAAACTCTAGCAAAAGCTATTCTTAAGGCTAAGCATGCTACACTTCTTTCACCACCAGAAGCAATTCCATCAGCGTTTATAAACCTTCCGCTCTTATCCCTAAGCTGAAGCACATAATCCCCTTCTTCTATGTTAAGCTTAATCTCAACAAAATCTCTGTAAGGATAAAGAGTTGACCAAAGCTTGTTCATCTCATAATTTACAGCTTCAACAAATTCTATTCTCATTTCTTCTTGAGTTTGTTTAAGTGCTATTTCAAAAATTTTCAAATCTGTTATAATTTTTTCCAACTTCTTAACTTCTTCCATTTCTTTTTTTGTTGAACTAAGCTTGCTTTCATATTCTTTCATCCTTTCTTCCTTCTCTTTTTTCAATTCTTCAATACCAAAAATTTTTTCCTCTATTTCTTTTTCTTTTACAGAAATTTCTCTCAATTCTTTCTCCTTTTCTTCAAGATTCCTTCCAGAAATTTTCTCTTCAACTTCAGAAATTTTTACTTCTATGTGCTTAGCTTCTTTCATAAGCTCGTTTAATCTTATTCTTCTTTCTTCATAATCCCTAAACTTGTAAGCAAGAATCTCAGCTTCCTGCAGTTTTTCACTTATTTCTTTGCTTGATTCTTCTATTTTTTCTATTTCTGCCTTTAATTTACCATAATCTTCTTCTATTTTTTCATTTTCTTTTTTCAATTCTTCAACAAGCATCTTAGAATTCTCGTATTCTTTTTGTTTTTCTTCTAAATCTTTAATTTCATCTTCCAATCTTTCAGCTTTTCTTCTTATTTCCTCCATTTCTTTAAGTTCCTTTTCACTCTTAACTTTATTCTTTATCGTTTCTTCAAGCCTTTTATTAAATTCTTCTACTTGCCTTTCTCTCTCTTTTATGAGGTTTCTTTTTTTCTCTTCTGTAAGGATAGAATCACAAACTGGGCATTTTCCTTCAACAGAGGAAAGTTTTTCTATAGCCTCTTTCAAATCTTTTAGTTTGCTTTCTATTTCTTTTGTTTCTCCTATAAACCTTTCATAAAGCGATTTCTTTTCTTCAATTTTCTCTTCTATATTTCCCACAGATTTTCTTAAAGCCTCAAGCTCATTCTTAACTTTAAGTTTATTTTCAACCTCTTTTTCCAGCTCTTCAATTTTATTTTTTAAAAAGTTTATTTTTGCCTTGTTTTCAGAAATTGAACTGCTTAACTTTTCGTAAGAATCTCTCTTTTCTTTTAAAATTTTTTCAAATTCTTTCATTTTATTTTTAAATTCTCCTAGATTTTTTTCTATCTCCTCTTTTGTCTTATCCTTTAAACTTTCCTCTAAAATCTTCAGATTTTTTATCGTTTCTTCTATTGCGCTATTTATTCCTTTTTCCTCTCTTTTTAAAGATTCTAAACTTTTGTTCAATTCTCTTAATTCATCAACTTCTTTCTCAATAATTTTTCTTTTACTTGAAATTTCTTCCAAACTTTTCCTTAAGTTCTCCCTTTCAGAAGAAATTTGAGCCAAAGAAGATTTTAACTCAGAAATGCTTTTCTCTAATGTTTCTAAATCAACTTGGTCTATAATTTTTTGTTTTTCACTCTTCCTGTCAAAAAGCCTGTTAGTTAAAGTTTTTGTATTTGCCCTTGCCTCTTCAAACTTGTTTATCATCAAAAGCTCATCGATTTTCTTCATCCTTTGCCCTTTTGGAATCGTAAGAAAATAATCAAGAGCATTTTGCTCAGAGTAGATTGCTCTTGTAAAAAGTTCATAATCTACTTTTAAAATTTTTTCAACAGCTTCAGTTACACGCTGAGAATTTGGAGCCTCTATTAGCTTTCCTTCTTCTCTAAATTCTGAATAAGTAGTTCCCTTACCCTTTTCTATAGTCCTCTTTACAGAGTATGTTTTGCCGTTAGCTACAAAAAAAACTTCAACCTCAGCTCTGTTTTTTTCTATTGGTTTGTTCATTATAATTTCATCAAGCTTAACTTTCTTGCTTTGCAAGTCAGGAAAATTCCCAAAAAGAGCAAAGCAAATTCCGTTTAGGACAGAAGTTTTTCCACTACCCATTCCTCCAAATAAGGCATTAGTTCCGCTCGAAAACCTAAATTCAGAGTCTAGATGAGAGCGCCAATTCTTTAATCTAACTTTTGTTATCATTTTATCACTTCGCCCATTTCTCCAAAGCTTTTTGTCTTTCTAAAGATTTTTTCAAAACTTTTTCAAGAGTTACTTGCTCTCCAACCAAAATGTTAAAGACTTTCTCCACTTCACCTTCACTCAAAAGACCAAATGTATTTTCAGGGTCAAAACTAAAACTAAAACCAAGCTCCTCAAGATTCTTTTTTAATATGTTTAAACCAATTTCTTCGATTGAAAGTTTTTGCTCTCTTAAATCTCTTAGAAATTCAACCTTTTTTTCAATTTCCTGCATTTCTAGCTCTTTTACTAGATTAACTATAGCTTGACTAGAGAATTTCTTTTCTATTTCCCTTAAATCTTGGTCAGAAATTTCTGCTTCTTTCCCCTTTACTTTTATTTTAATTAAAGGTGGCTTCAAAAATTTTTGCTCAAGTATTTTTTTAATAATTTTTTCTATTTGTTCTCTAGCTTGTCCAGATTCTACTTTAATTTCCTCGTAGAAAAACTTTCTGTTTTTTTCAAGTTTTTCAAAATTTACTTTAACTTCATTATTTATCTCAAGCTTGAAGAAACCCTTTTCTGCCAAAGCTTCATTCTTCTCAAATTGTGTAACTATTGTGCTTCCAGGAAAAATTAGAAGAGTGTTTCCTATTTTTTCTTGACCAGAAGAATGAACATGTCCGTCTATTATAACATCAAAACCTTTTGGAATGTTTGACAAATTTAAGCTTGGGGGTTCAAGTGGAGAATAGACAAAAGGATCAATGCTTTGATGAAGAAGTAAAATATTAAAGCAATTTTCTAAAGGTTTAGGATTCCATGTGTATAAAAGGTCTTTTGCATATCTTTCAGGAACACCAGACATTCCATGAATAGCAACTCTTTTTCCATCCTTCTCAAAAACTATTGTGTTTTGGTGCAAGTGAATTAAAATTCCTGCATTTTCTAAAGCCTCTACTGCATTTATTTCATCTTTCCCTCTTCTTTCATGTGTGCCATGAATTGCTACTATTGGTAAATGAGATAATGTTCTTTTTGATATTTCTCTTAACTCTTTTGAGCAAGAAATTAGCTTTAAACCTGAACTTTCTTTTAGCAAAGGCTTGACCAAAATTTTTATAGCCTTGGCCCAAACGCTTGTCTTTGGTATTCTTGAGTCAAAAATATCACCAGCTATTAAAATCAAATCGCAATCCAAAGCTTTTTCCATAGCTTCTTCTGCATTCTCGAAACTGTCGTTTTCTAATTCTAAGCTATAAGAAAAACCAAAATGGAAATCTGAAAGTATTGCTATTCTCATGTTCATCTATTTAACTAATCTTCACTAACTTATAAAAGTTTTTAAGTATCGCAATCAAATATTTAAAAGTGGTTTGATGGGCGATTCACTTCCAGAATAAAAAACTAATTCTTTTATTCCCAATTTTAATTAGGTGAAAAGATGAGTGAACAAGAAGGCATAACTGTTAGAAAAAATGAAAATTTTCCTGAATGGTACACTCAAGTGCTTTTAAAATCAAAGCTGATAGATTATGGCCCTGTTCAAGGAACTATTGTTTTGAGAGATTATTCTTTCGAAATATGGGAAAAAATTCAATCAATTTTTAACAAAATGATTAAGGATACTGGACATAAAAATGCTTATTTCCCTTTGCTAATACCAGAAAGCTTTCTTAAAAAAGAAGCTGAGCATTTCAAAGGTTTTGTTCCAGAAGTTTTTTGGGTAACTCATGCAGGCGATGATAAGCTTGGGGAAAGATTAGCAATAAGACCAACTTCAGAAACAATAATTTATTATTTTTATTCAAAATGGATAAGAAGCTGGCGTGATTTACCAGTTTTATTAAACCAATGGTGCAATGTATTAAGAGCAGAAATAAAATCAACAAAACCTTTCATTCGAACTTCTGAATTTCTATGGCAAGAAGGCCATACAGCGCATGCAACAAAAGAAGAAGCTGATAAAGAAGTTATGCTTATTTTGAATTTTTACAAAGAGCTTATTGAAGATTATCTAGCAATTCCTGTTTTGGTTGGAAAAAAGACTGAAAGAGAAAAGTTTGCTGGTGCTTTCTATACAACAACTCTTGAGGCAATTATGCCTGATGGTAAAGCTTTACAAATGGGAACCTCTCATAATTTAGGACAAAATTTCTCAAAACCTTTTGAAATAAAGTTTGTAGATAAGGATAAAAAGGAAAGATATGTCTGGACAACATCTTGGGGGATAACAACTCGTTTGATTGGAGCAGTTGTAATGACCCATGGTGATGATAAAGGGATAATTATACCACCTAGAATTGCTCCTTACAAAGTAGTTATAATTCCTATATATTATAAAGAAAAAGAGAAGAATCTAATAATAAAAAAATCTAGAGAAATTCTAGAAATTCTAGAAAAAAATGGAATTGAAACTATTCTTGATGAAAGAGAAGAATACACTCCTGGTTGGAAATTCAACGAATGGGAATTGAAAGGTATACCATTAAGAATTGAAATAGGTCCAAAAGATTTAGAAAAAAAACAAGTAGTTATAGTAAGAAGAGACACAAACGAAAAAATCTTAATCAAAGAGAAAGAAGTTTTAGAAAAAACAAAATTTTTGCTTGAAGATATTCAGAAAAATCTTTTCAAAAAAGCAAAAAAATTCTTAGAAGAAAACATAACCTCAGTAAAAGATTATAAAGAATTCAAAGGAAAGCTGGAAGAAAAAGGTGGATTTATAAAAGCTTGCTGGTGCGGAGAAGAAAATTGCGAAGAAAAAATAAAGGAAGAAACAGGAGCAACCATCAGACTAATACCTTTTGAAAAAGAAAAAATCTTTTCAGATTGTATTTATTGTGGAAAAAAGGCAAAAGAAGTTGTTTATTTTGCAAAATCTTACTAATAAATTTTCTATTTTTTAATTTCTAACATAGTCTTTAAGTTTGCAGCCATTATTCTTACAAAGCCTGTGTTTTCTTCTTCTATTTTGTTACAAATCTGTAAGACTTCTTCGTGTGAATAAAAATCTTTCTTTTCTAGTTTTAGCTTTTCTATAGAATCTTTTATTAAAATTTCTGCTTTTTCTTTTCCAACTGATTTAGCAAAATGTTTAACTAAAGATTCTAAAGGTATTCCCGAAGCTTCTGCCAAAGCATCTCTTGCAAACCTGTTAATTACCGGTCCTAGTTTACTTCTAAAATTTTCTATAAAAATCAATAAGTTTTGCTGACTAGCACCTTTTATCACTTTACCCCAATCGTCTACTTCTATGCTTTTTACTTCTCTTGCTAGATTAACTGCAAAACCCAAGTTAATTAAATTGCTGACTTTATCTATAATCCTTTCCATTAAAAACTTACAAACCTCCTCTTTTGGCTCTATCTCAGAAATTAATTTTTCCAGTCCAAATTTTTCTATAAGTTCGTTAGCTATAGTCTTGACAAAGCCTGTGTTTTCTTCTTCTATTTTGTTACAAATCTGTAAGACTTCTTCGTGTGAATAAAAATCTTTCTTTTCTAGTTTTAGCTTTTCTATAGAATCTTTTATTAAAATTTCTGCTTTTTCTTTTCCAACTGATTTAGCAAAATGTTTAACTAAAGATTCTAAAGGTATCATTTTTTCCTTCCTTTACTAGTTTTTATCTAGGTAAAAGCATAATAACTGTTGTTGTGTTATGAAAGCCGCTAAGCTCACCAATTTCCGCACAAATTTCTCCGTAAGTTTCAAAACCTACTAAGGGAACTTTAAGCTCTTGGTAAATAGCTTCTACAGCTTTGTGAAACTCTTCTCCCAAAATTACTCCTCTTACTGCGCAATCAAAAACAAAAGCACCTGCTATTTCCTTATTTCCAGCTAATTCCTTAGCTTTTCTAGCAGCCTTTCTAGCAGATTCTATTTGATCTTCTTCTGTGCTTTCCATAACCCTTACAACAGTACCTTCTGGAATGCCACAAGTAGCAACTAATGCATCTGTTCTTGCTTCTATTCCTAGCCATCTTATTTTATACCCATCACCTGTATAAAGTCCTAAAGGATAGGCTGTCAAAACCTTAATTAGCTCGCTACTCCCTGCAGAAACTTTATCTATATCAATTCCAAATCTCTCCATTGCTTTTTCTCTTACATAATCCTTCCATACTTCAAAAGCTGGTTTCTCGTTTAGTTCATATACTATATTTCCTTTTGCTTTTGTCACTTCAAAAGGTGGAGAAATTGGTTTATGCCCGTGCTCTACAGTTATGATTGTTGGTGTTTTAGAAGCTAACAGAGCTAATGCAACCGCATCTTTAGCAACATTCTCATCTTCGAAAACATAAGTTTCTTTCATTTTTAAATCGTCTGCTGCTGAACCTCCGCTAAACTTAATGTGACTACCTAGAACTCTTATAGTAGCAGTTATAATTTCTTCTCCTTTTCCGGCCAAACCATCGTGCAGATTTATCGCAGAAAGATATGGGTAACCTTCCACATACTGAGGAAGGTTAATACTGGCCTCTTTCAAAGCACCCATTTCATTTTTTCTTATTCCTCTACCTAAACCTGTGAAGAATTTGTAGTTATCACTAGCTATAAGAGCTAAAGCCACACTTCCTTTATGCACACTTTCCTCTGTGAATTCCCCTGCAGAAGAGCAACCAATCAACTTTGCTTCTTTTCCTATTACTCCTCTTATTCCTTCTATAACTTTTTTGTAATCATACTCGGAAGAACTGAAAACTATTGCAAAATCTGGTTTTTCTCCTAACTTTGCTAAAGCTTGACTTGCTGCTTCCTTTCCAACTTCAAACCCATTTTTTCCTTTTGCTATGCCAGTTACGAATTTTGTTTCCATAAAAGCAATTTTGTTTTTTATTTATTTATTTTTCATTCAATGGTATTCAAATGCTCCGATGTCTACTTCTTTTCCTTGAGGAATTGGTATTCTATCAAAATCTTTATCTAGTTTTACATCAATGCCTGCATCTATCGCAGGAGACCCATATTGAAGATGAAAATTGTGGTTTTCTGGATCAACAAATTTCGGATCTAGTTGGATATTGTTTCTGATTACATTGTTATCTACATTTAACTTGTTGAAATCTTCAACAGACATAGCTATTCCTTTATAATTGACTATCTGAGTTATACCTGGGTTATAGATAATGTTATTTTCGATAGTAATGTTTGTTATTTTCGATTCATTTTTTACCCAGAAAGCGATATTCTTTAGACCGATTACAGAATTCTTACCACAGTTCATTATGATATTGTTTTTGATTTCAATGTTATATATTGTTGGAGAAATCTCATGACTTCTAACTTCAATTCCAGCTTCGTCACAATTGTATATAACATTGTTGAATATTTTGTTGTCATGACCCACTTGAGTTTTTGTCCAACCACCGTTAATATTAAGAGCTCCTGCCTCGGTTGTAATATTTTGATATTTTGAACTTTTTACAGTATCAAACACATTATAATAGATTAGATTGTGATCTCCTCCTATCTGATTTCTTACGCTTGTATCCCTGATAATGTTTGAAAAGAACTCATTATATTGGGCTCCACCTTCATTTGCCTTTATTTCAAATCCTCTCATGTAATCTGAGTTTTTTCCTGTTATTAAATTTCGATAAACTTTGTTATAAGATACTGTTGTGTTGTTATCCTCCTGAAAAAAGCTAATTCCACTGTGACCCCAATCTTTAATTTCATTATCGTATATTTTCCAGTAGTTTACACCGTCTCTAAAATGAATGCCATCTTCCGGATGTTTTTCTGTTTTATGACCTTGATCAATTATACATCTTCTTATTATTCCATAATTGGAGTGAGTTTTTTTAGGTTCCCATTCTTTTTGACTTACCCATATCCCTATAAAGCTGTCTTTACCTATGGTGCAATCTTCGATTATTGTATAATCAGAACCATAAACTGCGATAGCAGCATAAACCCCTCTTAAGTCAAGATCTTGCAATACTATATAATCTGCAGTAACTAATACAACAGCGGCATCATTCTCTGGAGCTAGTATAACTGGTTTGCTTCCGTTTCCATATGCTCCTATTAGAATTGGTGAATTTTTTGAACCAGATGAATGAATTTCAAGTTTCCCAGTCCATACTCCTCCTCTTTTGAATAAAACATTATCTCCTGGTCTAAAAGATTGTTTATTGAGCTTATCTATTGTTTTCCAAGGAGAATCTTCAGAAAGACCGTTGTTGTTATCATTCCCATTAGGGTCTATAAAATAAGTATTTCCTGACCCTAGACTGATTTTGGCCTTTTCTTCTTCATCGATTTTAATTGCCTCAACTTCTATTGAATTATTTAAAACAGGTACTTCTGGTCCGGTAAGATTTTTTTCCCTTTTTACACATTTGCTTATCAGCATTACTCCGATTAAAAGTATTATAAAAAGCACTATTACTACACAGCTTTTTACATTCATTTTTTTCATAATTTTACTTTCAAAACCAATATTTTTTTCCATGTTTTTTTATTTATTTTTATTTTTAATTAGATAAAATTATGAGCTATGAAAAAATAAATGAAAGCTACAAAAGAATAAAGAAGATTTATTCCGAAATACTTCAAAAAATAGAAGAAGCCAAAGAAACTAGCATTTTTGTTTATTATGTGGATAAACCATTTTCTTCAAAAGAAGAAGACCTTATAGGTTTAATTGTTACACCAGAAGATTATTCAAAAATTTTAGATCTTGTATTAGTAAGAAAAGTTTACAGAAGCCCTGGAGAAAAAAGACTTATAGGAATTGATTCTGAAGCAAAAAACCTAGAAAAAATTATAGAGTTTGGATTGAAACAGAAAGATTTTGGAAAAATTATTGAAAAAGATAATCAATTCTATTTAACCAAAGAAGAAAAGTTAGGAACAACCTTGGTTGGAAAAGGTATTAATGCCTTAGGAAACTTTATCCTTTTGTTAGAAGAAGCTGAAGAAATGCTTGAAAAGCTGGTAAATAAACTTGAAGAAATACCCGATAAACTAAAAGAAAGCGAAAGATATTTAAATTAAATTGCATAATTATTTTTAGCTGTTCTTGGTGAATTACTTTGAAACCACAAATAAGAAAAACAGGAACAACAACTGTAGGATTGATTTGTAAGGAAGGGGTAGTATTAGCTGCAGAAAAAAAATCTACTATGGGTTATTTGGTAGCAAGCAAGGAAAGTGTGAAAATACTTCCTGTTGAAGATAATATTGCGATAACAATAGCAGGAGCAAGTGGAGATGCTCAAGCTTTAGTAAGATACATGAAAGCTGAATGTAAACTTTTTGAAATCCAAAATAACAGAAAAATTTCTGTTCAGGCTGCTTCCACTCTTTTAGCAAACATCCTATACTCCGGAAGATGGACCTTCTTACCTTATATGGTTCAGCTAATAATTGCAGGTTATGATGATTCTGGTCCTTCAATTTATACTCTTGATGCGATAGGTTCTGTAGAGGAAGAGAAAAGGTTTTTCTCAACCGGTTCAGGTTCCCCCATAGCCTTAGGTGTTTTAGAAGACAAGTATAAGGATGGGCTTTCCTTGAATGAAGGAATTAAACTTGCAGTTCAAGCAATCAAAGCTGCCATAGAGCGTGATATAGCTTCGGGTGGAAAAAGTATTGATGTTGCTGTTATAACAAAAGATGGATTTAGACTGCTTGAAAGAGAAGAAGTTGAAAAATTAATTAAACAGTAAATTCTGAAAGTGAATAGAATGGAAATTCTGGAAAAAGTTAAAAATATTCTGCCGAAAGAAGCGACAAGTAGAATAGAACTTGAAGGTTCAGAAATAATAGTTTACACTAAGGATAGAGATTTTTTTGTAGAGCACGAAGAAATAGTTAGAAAAGCAGTAGAAGAATTGAAAAAAAGAATTGAAATAAGACCAGAAAGTAGTTTGTGTTTTGATCAAGAATACACAAAGCAAAAAATAATGGAAACAGTACCAAAGGAAGCAAACATAAAGAACATATACTTTGAGCCTGAGAGAAGTATTGTAATAATTGCTGCAGAAAAACCTGGGTTAGTTATAGGGAAGGGAGGAGAAACTTTCAAACAAATTAAAAAGGAAACTTTCTGGATTCCAAGAATAGAAAGAGTTCCGCCCATAAAATCTGAAATTATAGAAGGAATAAGAAAAGTTATACATACAGAAGTAAAGTTTAGAAAAGAATTTTTGAATAAAATAGGCGAAACAATTTTTTCTGAAAGAAAAACTAATAGAGATTGGATAAGAATTATTGGTTTAGGTTCTTGCAGGGAAGTTGGAAGAAGTTGTTTTTTAATAGAAACACCAAAATCAAAAGTTTTGGTTGATTGCGGAGTGAATGTTGGTGGAACAAACTCAAACGTTTTTCCATATTTCCAAACAAAAGAGTTTGATTATAATGAGCTAGATGCTATAATAGTTTCCCATTCCCATCTAGACCATTTAGGTTGCGTGCCAATGCTTTATGAGCATGGCTATGATGGCCCTCTCTACCTTACAACTCCTACTATTGATTTAGCAACCTTACTTTGGCTTGATTATATAGATGTTATGCAGAAAAACGCAGTTAATCCTTTATTCACAGCTAGAGGGGTTAAAGAGGCAGTGAAGCATAGCATTCCTTTAGAGTATGGGGAAGTTTCTGACGTTGCTCCTGACGTAAGACTTACTTTCCAGAATGCTGGGCATGTTTTAGGTTCAGCTTTGATTCATTTGCATGTTGGTGAGGGCTTACACAATATTGTTTATGCTTGCGATATGAAGTTTGGAAAAACTCCTTTGCTTGACCCTGCTTTTACAAACTTCCAAAGAGTTGAAACTTTAATAATAGAAAGCACTTACGGAGGAGTAAACGATGTAATGCCTCCTCGTGACGAAGCAGAAAAGCAACTAATAGAAGTTATTAATAAAACAATGGAAAGAAATGGGATCGCACTTTTGCCTTCGTTTGCAGTTGAAAGAGCCCAAGATGTAATGGCAATACTAGTTGAAAATAATTTTCAATACCCAGTTTTTATTGATGGAATGATTTGGGATGCTACAGGAATCTACACTGCTTATCCTGAATACATGTCAAGAGCTGTTCAAAGAAAAATTTTTAGCGGAAAAGACCCTTTTGTTAGTGATATTTTCAAAAGGGTTGCTTCTCCTCAAGAAAGAGAAAAAGTTTTGGAACAAAGACCTTGTGTAATAATTTCAACTTCAGGAATGCTAGT
>Ga0078972_1009370_pt1 | contig 19374 bp, 21 predicted proteins | sample YelNatPaOPGAMG01_FD_67568 | JGI IMG/M metagenome (GOLD analysis project Ga0078972, IMG submission 67568) | Hot spring thermophilic microbial communities from Obsidian Pool, Yellowstone National Park, USA - OP-RAMG-01 (SPADES assembly) (version 2) | ecosystem: Environmental > Aquatic > Thermal...
TCGGGACCACAACGCCTCCCTGAATATTTTGAGACTCGGGCTGGAGTCTCGGGGTTAGCCCCCGGAAGCTCCGGCGTTTACGCCGGGGAGCAGTCACAATGGTTGCCGGAATATTCTCCAGAGCTGGCCTGTTGTTTTTTGAAATGTGTGTTTTTTATTTTTTAAAAACAATAAATAAAAATTTTAAAATGTAAATTTATTATTTATTGTTAAATATTTAACAATATGTTTGACATGCACCAAAATAGTGTTAAAATGACATCATGAAACGGATGACGCTGCGCATGAATGAAGCGCTTTACCAAATCATCAAGGAACAGGCCACCCGGGAGCACCGTTCGATCCACGCGGAGATCCTCGTCGTGCTCGAGGGGTTCTTCGGCAAGGGATGGACGGAAGGCGCCCGGCCTTCGGAAGGGGAGGGAAGTGCCTCCCCCAGGACGCGCTGAAGCGGAGATCCCGGCCGGGGGCCGGGAGAAGACAAAACGCAGGGAACGCAACGTAAAGGGGACGAACGATGCTCGGTGACAAAGACATTAACAAAATTATCAACGCGGTAAAGGAATACAACGATCTTCTCGAGAAGGCCTCGGTCGTGATGGACCGCCTTTCCGAGACAAAGAAGCAGTGGGACGTCCTTCTTGCCGACCGGGATGCCCTGAGGGCCGAGTCCGAGCGCATGAACCGCTTCATCTCCCAGTTCAAGGAAGACTACCAGAACTTCCATGCCCGCGAGTCCCAGTGGGTGAACTCTGTGGCCGACCTCCATACCAAGCTTCAGTTCATGGTCGACGAGCTCAATACCATTGTGAGCCATCACCGCCGGAACTCCGTTGAAGGCAGCGGCGTCATCAACTAGCCAAACAGTCGCGTCAAAAGCGGGAAGGACAGGTCTTCCCGATATCGAGGAGAGTCGAAATGAAGCACAAAATTCAGGCGCGGGCGAATTTTCCCGACGACGAAATCATCCGGAAGGCCGGCCATGAAGACGGGCTGGCAGGACTTCCCGCGGGTAGCAGTTACGAGGCCGGCCCCTTCGAGCGATCGATCATTGCCTTAGGCGAGTCCAAGATCAGCGAGATTTATGCCCAGACAGCCGCCGAGCTCTCGAATCTCGAGGGAAAGACCAGCAATCTGGCGAACGCCTACGAGTCCAACCAGTACCGCCTCAAGGATGTCCTCGTCCGCTACCGGAACCGGAAGGATGCCGTGGGTCGCGACGTGGTGATCCCGGTTCCCTATACGATCCACTGGATTGTTGTCTTGCTCCTTGCCATCGGCGAGTTCCCCCTGAACGTGGTGGTCTTCCGGATGTTCGGCGAGCCCGAGCTCATGACCTACGTGATGAGCATGACGCTCTCCCTGACGCTTCCGATCATCGGTGTCTTCCTCGGACTTCAGATCCGGACCCTCGTGCCCCCCAAGATCGCCACCGCGATCATGATCGCCCTGGCACCGGCGACGGTTCTCGGCGCCTTGACGGCCCTTTCCTTTATCCGCAACATGTATGTGACCCTCCATGCCGAGCACAAGCTGGGCGGCGGCTCCGGCAACATGGTCTATGCGATGTTCGCCATCAACCTCCTGATCTTCATGGGCGCCTACATGGTCTCTTTCTTTGCCCACGACCAGGACTCGGAGCTCGACGCTCTCCATGTGGCGACCGTGCGGCTCGACAAGAAGCGCAGCAAGCTCAGGGAGCGCCTCTCGGTCTCCATCTCCAGAACGAACGCCGTCATCCGTGCCGGGCGCGGGGAGGCGGAGCGGGTCATCTCCGACGTCACATCCAAGATCGCCCTCTACCGGCAGGCCAACATGGCCTCGCGGGGCGGAACTGTGGCCCCGGCCTCCTTCTCGAAAAATCCCGAGTCGGCGACCCTCAAGCGCTGGTGGCCGGACTTCAGGCTCCCCGACGCGGCAGAGTCCGTTACCGGCCATGTTCCGGGGGAGGGCTCCGAAAAGGACAAGCTTGAGTCTCGTGCCCGGATCACCTATTCTTCTACAGGACGAAGCTAGCCGGCATTAAAGGCCGGGAGGTCTCTCCCGGCATCATTTTCAGGAACCATTCTCCGCGGCACCATTACTTGGGCCCGGGGGAGGCAAGATCGACAACCGATAGCAGAGAAAGGAGAGGCGGGAGAGGCGCTATCCGCCCCGGGAACGTCTCCGGGGGATCCCGCACAGCGAGATGAAGTCATGGGGAGGGAGAGTTTTTCTGGGTCTGGGTCTGGGAGTCCTTGTGGGACTGGCCGCCCCCGCCCTTCCGGGACCGTCCTTTTTGGGAGGGGGAGCCGGTCCGGGGGAGGCGTGGGGCGATGAGCCCGCTCCCGGACTTGATATTCTTGTCTTTGTCGACGAGACGGGAAGCACCGACCGGCAGTTCGATGTCTACCGCCGGTCTCTTCTCGACAAGATCGTGCCGGGGCTCCAGCAGGGCGACAGGCTTCGGGTGGTCCCCATCACCGACGACAACTCCCTGATCTCGGACTTCATGGCCGAGGGGATGCTTGATCCCCGCCCCCCCTTCGACAGCCTCTCCGACAACGAACTCGACTACAAGGCCAAGGTCAAGGAGCTCGATGCCAAAGACAATGCCGTTCGGCAAGGTCTTCTGACGATTCTTAAGAAAAAACTTGCCAAGCCAGGAAAGTCAAAGTACACCGATCTCTTCGGTGCCGCCCGCATGGCCTCCCAGCTCTTCTCGGCCGACAAGATGCGACCGGTGGCCGTCTTCCTCTCCGACATGCAGGAGGACCGGGGACGGTTTCGCTACCGCTCCATGACCTTCGGTCCGAAGGATCTCTCGCGCGTCGAGAAGGCCTACGGCTTTCCCGACCTCAAGAACGTCTGCGTCTACGTCATCGGAACCCGCTCCCCCTCGATCGAGCGGACCCGCAAGATGGCCTCCTTCTGGGAGCAGTATTTCAAGAAGTCCGGGGCCGACATCACCTCCTCCCAGATGGGGTCGATGCTGGTCAACTGGCCCCCCCCCGATGGCTGCGGACGGCCCCGGGTGGTTTCAAAGGACAACTCCGGCTGGTTCGACCGGCTCAAGAAGCAGTTCTAGGAGCCGCTTTTCCCTCAAGGGGAGAGACCCTCTCTTGAAGAACATGTAAAGGCCCCTTGGCCCCTGCGGCTAACGGGCCTTTTTTGCACAAATCGGAGAGCGTTTAAATGCCCGGGGTCGCCCGCACTGGAGGTGTCGGGGGATGCGGGGCAAGAACGGTGAAGTCTGTCTTCCTGGAGTCCGGGACTTTCGAGCGCCAGGTCAGGAGTCGGGAGACAAACGATAGGAGATATTCGGGCCAGTTAAAATCAAAGTCCGAATCGGCGCACCGGCAGCCGGAGCGATCGGTCTGAAAAAGTTGCGCTCGCTCTGCCCTCATTTTAACGGATCGCGTTCATCCATCCAGCGGATCACTTTCGGTTCCGGATACTTTCGAAGCAGTTCTGAAAGCACACAAGTATCCACGAGATATCTCACAGGACGATCTCCCGGCCAAAATCCCCCCGATCCCGCTCGATTTCGAGATCCACTCCAAACAGGGGACCAGACCGGAAAAACGTGGACAGGGACTCCTTGGGCTCGGTCAGTGCGCGAAATTCCCGAACCGACAGGACGACCACGGCAGGTTCCCCCCGCAACGTGATCACCTGCGGACCATGCTGCAAAGCCTGTTTGACAACGTCGCTCAAGCGATTTTTCGCTTCTTGCAACTGCCACTGTGTCGACACGTGTGAACCTCCTCTGCGGGGTAGGACCGGACGCGAAGATTCCGGGGAGGGACGTGCGTCAACCATTTTGCTGGCCAGTGAATCCATTCCGGCGTTTCTGGGATAGGACGGCATGGTTCGGTTTCGAATTGAGCCTTGTCAGGATTGCGCTCCTTTCCCGTCAATTCGCTTAGCCTTTTCCTCTTCGCTTCCTTCCGCCCGGGAAGGCAGGACGCCTCGCAATTTGCCCGACGTGTATGTCGAGCGCCGACCTAACGGGCCTTTTTTGCGACCTCCTCCATGATTCCCTGTGCCTCCGCAAGGATCTCCTCAAGATGCGCGGGGCTTTTTCCGCTTTCGGCATAGACCTTGACGATCTCCTCCGTTCCGGAGGGCCGCACGGCAAACCATCCCCCCTCCGTCTCGACCTTCAGACCCCCGATGGGGGCTCCGTTGCCCGGGGCGGCGGTGAGGACCCGGAGGACGCGGTCGCCGGCTACGCTGTCTATGGACAGGGCCTCCGGGGTCAGGGCTCCCACGGCTTTTTTGAGGGCGCTGTTCGCCACGGCGTCGATCCTTTTGTAGAAGAAGGCGCCGAATCTCTCTCCAAGCTCCTGGTAGGCCCGTCCGGGCTCGATTCCCGTGACCGCCGTCATCTCGGCCGCAGCCAGGGCCGGAACGATCCCGTCCTTGTCCGTCGTCCAGACGGTGCCGTCCCTTCGAAGGAAGGAGGCGCCGGCGCTCTCCTCCCCCCCGAAGCCCAGGGAGCCGTCGAGAAGGCCGTCGACGAACCACTTGAACCCCACGGGGACCTCCACGAGCCTCCGGCCGAGAAAGTCCGCCACCCGGTCGATCATCCGGCTTGAGACCAGGGTCTTGCCCACCCCGGCCCCCTTCGGCCACCCGGGCCGGTGGGAGAAGAGATAGGAGACGAGAACGGCCAGATAGTGGTTGGGGTTCATGAGCCCCGCCGAGGGAGAGACGATCCCGTGGCGGTCGCTGTCGGTGTCGCAGGCGGCGGCGATGTCGTAGCGGGAGGCCATTTTCAGAAGGCCCGCCATGGCGTAGGGGGAGGAGGGGTCCATGCGGATCTTGCCGTCGTGGTCGACCGGCATGAAGGCGAAGGTGGGGTCGACCGTCTCCCGCACCACCGTGAGGGCGAGTCCGTACTTTTCTGCAAGGCGCCCCCAGTAGTGGACGGAGGCCCCTCCAAGAGGGTCGATGCCGATCCGGACACCGGAGCGGGCGATCGCCTCCATGTCGATCACATTCTGAAGGTCGGCGATGTAGGCGGAGAGAAAGTCCCGGCGGGAGACCGTGGGAGCGCGGAGCGCCTGCGCGAAGGGGATCCGGCGGACTCCGGAGAGCTTGTCGGCGATGAGTTTGTTGGCAAGCGTCTCGATCTCCCGGGTGAGGGCCGGGTCGGCCGGACCGCCGGAGGGGGGGTTGTATTTGAACCCGCCGTCCTCGGGAGGGTTGTGGGAGGGGGTGATGACGATCCCGTCGGCCAGGCCCCGGGGAGGGCCCCCCGAAGAGGGGCGGTTGGCGGTGAGGATGGCGTGGCTGATCGCCGGCGTCGGTGTCGGTTCGTCCCCTTCCGAGATGACGGTCGTCACTTGGTGGGCGGCGAGGACCTCGAGCGCCGCGGCGAATGCCGGCCGGGAGAGGGCGTGGGTGTCGCAGCCGACGAAGAGAGGGCCGTCGATATTGCGGTTTTTGCGAAGGCGGCAGATGGCCTCGGTGACGGCCAGGATGTGGTCCTCGTTGAAGGAGGCGGAGGAGGCCGACCCCCGATGGCCGGAGGTGCCAAATGAGACCTGCTGGGCCGGATTGTCGGAGTCGGGGTGGAGGGCGAAGAAGTCGGTGACGAGGCGGGGAATGTCGACCGTCTGCCCGGGGGGAAGGGGGTGGCCTGCGAGGGGGCTAACCGGCATGGGAGACTCCTTTTTTGGGGGGGATGTGGGCGAGGATGTCCATCTCCAGAAGATCGGCGATATGGGCGACCGAGAGGTCGGGGGCCGGGTAGGCGGCCAGGATCGCCGGGTCTTCGGCATAGTGGCCCTGGCGGGGAAAGACGGTCGTGACCCGGTCGCCCCAGGCGTCCTTCATGGCCGAAAGGATCTTCAGCTTGTCGTCGATCACGACGTAGTGGGCCGCAGGATAGTGGGCCTCGATGTCGTCGGTCATCTCCTCTTTGTGGATGTAGATGAGGACGTGGCCCTCGGCGGCCTTCCAGAGGCCGGAGCGTTCGATCTTTCTGGGCTGAAAGACGGCGTCGCCGTCGGAGAGGATCACGACCTGGCCGAAGCGGGCAAGGTGGGCGATGACATCGAGCGCCTTCGGATGGAGGAGGGTCTCGAAGGGGTAGTCGACCATCCACGAACTCATGCGCAGGATGCGGGGATCGTGGAGATCCTCCTCCCGATAGAGCTGGAGTGCGCCCAGGTAGTCGGCGTAGCCGATCTTTCCCCAGCGGTCGAGAAAGATCTCCCAGTAGCGGGTCCGCGCGGCATGGCCGTGGTTCTCCTCAAGGTGGGCCACAAGAGCGCTCTGGAGGCGGTCGTTATCGAGGAGTGTGTTGTCGACGTCGAGGAGAAAGACCCGCTCGCTGTTCAATTAAGGCTCCCTTTTGTAAGGTCAGGTTGTATGGTCAGGCTCCCTGAGGGTGAAGTCGGAAAACTCAAATCCCGGAGCCACCGTGCAGGTGGCCAGGCTATGCTCCCCTTCCGAGCGGGCCCGCTGCCAGGCGCCGGCGGGAACGACCCCGACTATGGAGTCGGCGTCGCCGCCCGTGCCCTGACGGCCAAGACGGCCAATATGGAGAGTCCGGAGCGCCTTCTCCCCCTTGTCGCTTTCCTCGATCTCAAGACAGATGGGAGCGCCTCCGACATGGTGCCAGGTCTCGGTCGAGTCGACCCGGTGCCATGCAGTTGGCTGTCCCTGGGGGATCAAAAAGAGGATCACCGTGACCGCCGACCGGAGAGCCCCGTCGGGGTCATCTTCCTCGCCCTCCTTCTTTAATCGGTGCAAAGAGAGTCCCCGGGAGCTCTCCTTGGAGCTCTCCAGCCGGATGACGCTTTGGACGTCCCGGTAGACCTCCCGGTAGTAGCCCCCTTCGGGGTGGGGGAGGAGATCGAGCCTCTCCACGATCGATCGTGCCTCCGCAGAAAGCGGAGGCAAGGTCTTTGGGGTTTTGGGGGTCTTGGGCTCCATCCTAGTCCTCGAAGGAGATCACGAGCTTGCCGGTGAACTCGCCCGACTCCAGGGTGCGGAAGGCCTCGGGAGCTTCGGAGAAGGGGAAGAGCCGGCCGATGTGGGGATGGAGGCCGTTTGTGGCGATGGCGGCATTCATGGCCTCGAAGTGATCCCGGTTCCCGACGTAGATCCCCGAGAGTCGGATCTGGCGGGAGAGCAGGGCGAAGATCGGGAGGCGAACCTCCCCTCCCGAGAGGACGCCGATGACGGCGACATGGCCCAAGTGGCGCGTGGCGGCGAGGGATCGGGGCAGGGTCTCCGCTCCGCCCACCTCCACGACATGGTCGACCCCCCGCCCGCCGGTCAGGTCGAGGACCTCGCGCTCCCAGTCGGGGAAGCGCCCGGTGTCGATGGCCCGGTCGACCCCCAAGGGAAGAACGTGGGCGATCTTCTCGGCGGAGCGGGAGAGCAGGATGACGAAGGCCCCGGCCATCCTGGCAAACTGAAGGGCAAAGAGGCTTACGCCGCCCGTTCCCTGGACCAGGACGGTCTGGCCAGGGCGGAGGCGAGCACTCTCGAAGAGGGCGTTCCAGGCGGTGACGGCGGCGCAGGGGAGCGTCGCCCCCTCCTCAAAGGAGAGGGAGTCGGGGAGGCGGACGAGGCCGGACTCGGGCACGACGACGGTCCCGGCGAGCATGCCGTCGATGTCGCCTCCCAGGGCCCGGGGCGTGGCCGGCGGGGGGCCCTGGATCCAGGCCTGGTTAAAGATCGCCGCGACCCGGTCCCCGACTTTAAATCGGGTGACGCCCTCGCCGGTTTCACAGACCTCTCCGGCTCCGTCGGAGAGGGGGACGAGGGGGTGGCGGATGTTGGGGTAGCGCCCCTTGAGCACTAGGAGATCCCGGTAGTTGAGGGAGGCGGCCCGAAGGCGAACGGCCACCTCGAGGGGGCCCGGCCGGGGGGTTGGACGCGTGGTCCGGACGAGGGTGCCGGGAGAGGTGATCTCGTAGCAGTCCATGCAGTCCATGCAGTCCATGGGCGAACTCCTTATTTTGTGACGAGGTTTTGGGGGGGGAAGGGACGGACCTCTGTCTTTTCTCCTTCCTGAAGCCTATCGAAAGGGGCCCCGTGTTGCAACCGGAGAGGGGGAGGCACGCCCGCCGGGTCGGGATTTTTGCGAGGGCCTTCGGGAGTTTTTTAGACCACGCCTCACGGCGGGAAGGCGGGGGCACGACAGGGAGGCACGGGTCGGGAGAGTTGTGATAGAATCGAAAAACGGCAATCTTCCGGAGGGAGGAGCCGCGTCTTTCTCCCTTGGGGACAAGTGGCCAGGCCGGTATACTGCGGGTGCAGGGCGGCAGGTGCCAGGGTGGCTCATGCGAAAGGATCGTTTGTGACATTGCGACAGTCGCTCCGGGCCCCGGGCAAGACGGGGGAGAGGCCTTTCTTTTCCTTCTCCCGCCCGCGTCTTGCCGGGGCCGTTCCGACCCTCATCGTCTCTCTTCTTTTTTTCTTCGGGGGCCTTCCCGGGACGGCCCGGGCCTTCCACAAGGAGGACAGCCTCGGACTCTCCCTCTTCGATAGCCGGGAGCAGGCGCCCGAGATCCGGGCGCCGGATCTGTCCGGGAAGACCCTGAACCTCTCCGACTTCCGCGGCAAGGTGGTCCTTCTCAACTTCTGGGCCACCTGGTGCGACTCCTGCCGCGACGAGATCCCGGCCCTCCTCTCTCTTGAAAAGAGCCTCTCGGGGGTTCCCTTCGTGGTGGTGAGCGTGGCCATGGACCGGCAGACCGCCCATATATCCCCGTTTGCGAAAAAGTACGGGATCGACTATCCCGTGCTGGAAGGGCGCAGGGGGAAGGTCGACTCCCGCTACTTCGGGATGGGCCTTCCGCAGAGCTATGTCATCCGGCCCGACGGGTCGCTCCTCGGCCGTGTGATGGGGGCGCGGGCCTGGAACAGTCCGGACTTTGTCAATTATTTTAAAGCTCTGGCCGTCAAATCTCCGGCAGGATCCTCGCGGGGGGGGAAGGGATGAGAAGTCTCAGGGTCGGTCTGTTCCAGATGAATTCGGTGGTCGGGGATCTCGAGGGCAATACCGAGAGGATCCGCCGCCAGCTTGAAAGCCCCGCCGCGCGGACGCTCGACATTGCCGCCTTCCCGGAGCTTGCCATCACCGGCTACCCTCCGGAGGATCTTCTCCTCAAGCCGACCTTTCTTGACAAGAATCGCCAGGTCCTCGCCCGGCTTTTCGACGTGGCGCCGGAGATCCTGGTCATCGTGGGCTTCGTGGAGCAGGCCGACGATATCTACAACGCCGCGGCCATCCTCTACGGAGGGCGGATCGTCGGGATCCAGCGCAAGCAGTATCTCCCCAACTACGGGGTCTTCGACGAGAACCGCTACTTCCAGTCGGGAAGCTCGAACACCCTCGTCCGCTACCGGAACACGACGATCGGGGTGAACATCTGCGAAGACATCTGGTACCCCAAGGGGCCGCTCTACCACCAGGCCCTCGACGGGGACGCCGAGGTGATCGTGAACCTCTCGGCCTCCCCCTTCCATGCGGGCAAGCGCGAGGTCCGGGAGTCGATGCTCAAGACCCGGGCGGCCGACAACGGGACCTACATCCTCTACACCAACCTCGTGGGGGGCCAAGACGAGCTCGTCTTCGACGGCCAGAGCCTGGTGATCGGTCCGGAGGGGGAGATCGAGTGCCGCGGGAAGGCCTTCGCCGAAGACCTCGTGGTGACCGAGATCGACGTCGACCGGGTCTTCGGGGTGAGGCTCCACGACCCGCGGCGGCGCAAGGAGAAGCTGGCCCGCCTCTACGGGGGCGACTGGGGCTCCTTCCCCCGGACCATGGTGACCCTCGACGGAAGCGGGGACTCTTTCCCCACGAACCCCCGGCCCCTCGAACGGGGTCCGCTCAACAGCCCCTTCTCCGATGTGGAGGAGGTCTACGAGGCCCTTGTGATGGGCGTCCGGGACTACGTGGGCAAGAACGGCCTCACCGATGTCCTGATCGGGATCTCCGGGGGGATCGACTCGGCGCTTGTGGCGGCCATCGCCTCCGACGCCCTGGGGCCGGCCCGGGTCCACGGGGTCTTCATGCCCTCGGTCTACACGAGCCTCGAGAGCCGGGAGGATGCCGAAGCCTTGGCCCGGGCCCTGGGCTTTCCTCTTGAGACGATCCCCATCGACACTCTCCGGGACGGATTCGCAGAGGCCCTGGCGCCCTTTTTTGTCACCCCCTCCGGCGCCTCCTCCCCGGATACCACCGAGGAGAATCTCCAGCCCCGCATCCGGGGCATGCTTCTCATGGCCCTCTCCAACAAGTTCGGACACCTGGTGCTCACCACCGGGAACAAGTCCGAGATGGGGGTGGGGTACATGACCCTGTACGGCGACATGGCCGGCGGGTTCGCGGTCTTGAAGGACGTTCCGAAGACGGAGGTCTATGCCCTCTGCCGCCTGAGGAACGCCCGGGGCCCCGGCGAGATCCCCCAGAGGATCCTCGAAAAAAAGCCCACGGCGGAGCTTCGCCCCAACCAGTTCGACACCGACAGCCTTCCCCCCTACGAGACGCTCGATCCGATCATGGCCGCCTACGTGGAGGAGGATCTGGGCTACGAGGAGATCGTGGGGCGGGGCTTTGCCCCCGAGGATGTCGCCCGGGTCATCCGGCTTGTCGACAAAAGCGAGTACAAACGGCGCCAGTCCCCCCCCGGGGTCAAGATCTCTCTCCGGGCCTTCGGGAAGGACTGGCGGGTTCCCATGACAAACCGGTTCAAGGGCGTCTAGCCCCACCATACAGCACAGGAGTAAAAGGCGCGTGTCGACACTATCGATAGAAGAGGCCATCGAACGGATCAGAAACGGCAAGATGATCATCCTGTCCGACGACGAGGACCGGGAGAACGAGGGGGACTTTGTCATCGCCGCCCAGTTCGCGACCCCCGAGGCGATCAACTTCATGGCCAAGTTCGGGCGGGGGCTCATCTGCATCACCCTGACCCAGGAGAAGGCCGAATCCCTCCATCTCGACCCCATGACCTCGGTCAACGAGGCCTCCTTCGGGACCGACTTCACCATCTCGGTCGATGCCCGGGAGGGGATCTCCACCGGGATCTCGGCCTTCGACCGCGCCCACACCATCCAGCTTATGGTCCGTCCCGAGGCCTCCCCTTCGGATCTCGTGCGTCCAGGCCACATCTTCCCGATCCGGGCCAAGCCCGGGGGGGTCCTGAAGCGGGCCGGCCAGACCGAAGGGTCGGTGGATCTCTCGAGGCTTGCCGGACTTATCCCCATGGGGGTGATCTGTGAAATCTTGAACGAAGATGGTACAATGGCCCGATTTCCCGATCTTCTGAAGGTCTCGCAGGAGCACGACATTCCCATTGCGACGGTCCGGGACCTGATCGCCTACCGCAAGCGGGAGGAGAAGCTTGTCACGGAGGTCGCCTCCGCCGACCTCCCGACAGAGTACGGCCACTTCCGGGCGGTGGTCTTTGAGGACATGGTGGGGACGGGGCCGCATATCGCCCTGGTGAAGGGGGAGATCGATCCCAAGACCCCTACGCTCGTCCGGGTTCATTCGAGCTGCGTGACCGGAGACATCTTCCACTCTTACCGGTGCGACTGCGGGACCCAGCTCTCCGAGGCGCTCCGCATGATCGAGCAGGAGGGCCGGGGGGTTCTTCTCTACATGAACCAGGAGGGGAGGGGGATCGGCCTTGCCAACAAGATCAAGGCCTATCGTCTTCAGGAAGAGGGGTACGACACGGTGGAGGCCAACCTGAAGCTCGGCTTCAAGGAGGACCTCCGGGACTATGGGCTGGGTGCCCAGATCCTCTGCCAGCTCGGGGCCGAGAAGCTCCTTCTCCTGACGAACAACCCCCGGAAGATCGTGGGGCTCGAGGGGTATGGACTCGAGATCGTCTCCCGGATCCCGATCGAGATCCCGGCCCGGGAGTCCAACAAGCGCTACCTGACCACCAAGCGCGACAAGCTCGGCCATATCCTCAACCATCTCTAACGACAAGGACGGACCCCGTCGTGAAAACCCAAGAACTCGTGGCCCTGCCTCCCCGGATCGGGGGGTTCCGCTTTCTCGTGGCGGTAAGCCAGTACAACAGCCTCGTGACCGACCGCCTGCTCTCGGGGGCACTCGACACCTTCCACTCCTTCGGGGATGAGGTGGCGCAGGTCTCGGTGGTCCGGGTTCCCGGGGCGCTCGAGCTTCCCTTTGTCGCCTCCCGGGCGGCCGCATCGGATGCCTATGACGGGATCCTGGCGCTCGGGTGCGTCATCCGGGGGGAGACGGGACACTACGAGGCGGTGGTGGACGGGGTCACCCAGGGGCTGACCGCGGTCAATGCCCAGGGGACGGTTCCGGTGGTCTTCGGGATCCTGACGACCGACACCCTTCTCCAGGCCCTCGACCGGGTGGGGGGCAAGGCCGGCCACAAGGGGGTCGAGGGCGCCACGACCCTTCACCAGATGGCCCGCCTCGCTGGGGCAATCGCTCCCGAATCCCGGGGGGGACGGACTTCGTGACCTCCGACCGGGAGACCCTTTCCTCTTCCCGAAAGCGAGCGCTCTCTTCTGCCCGGGGGAAGGTGCTCCAGCGTCTCTTCGCCGACGAATACGACCAGCATCCCACCGATGATCCCCTGACCAAGGAGCTGATCGGCTGGGAGGGGGAGGATCCGATGGCCAACGCCTATGCCGACCGCCTCTACGCCGAGATCCGGTTCCGGCAGGAGGAGGTCGACGCGGTGATCGTGGAGCTGGCCCGGGGGTGGAGCCTCGAGAGGCTCACGAGGGTCGACCGGAACATTCTCCGGATCGGTCTTTGCGAGATCCTCTTCGACCCGGAGGTGCCGTTCCGGGTCTCGGTTCACGAGGCGCTCGACCTGGCCCACAAATATTCCGATCCGGAGGTCGTCTCCTTCATCAACGGGATCCTCCACGAGGCCGGGGTGCGCCACGCTTCCGCAAAGGGGCCCTACGATCCGGCTCCCGTCCCCCCGGGAAAGCCGTCCCGCTCACCTTCCCAGAAACAGGCCCGGAGCCCCTCTCCTGACCCAGTTCCGACAACAGCCCCGGCAACGGCTCCGACACAGGCCAGCCCCCGGGAAGGAAAAATCCCGGGGAAGCCCGCCAGGAAGGGGGGCAATCCGTGAGCCGGTCCGGTCATCGCACTCCCGGACCCCAGCTCGGGAACACCGGCATCTCGGGCCTTGTCCTTCTCTGGGACGAGCCGCTCTTCGGGAGCCAGCGTCCCCTCCGGATTTTTTCCCAGAGGGTCGGAGCGCCGCTCTCCCCCTCCCTGCTCTGGACGGACTACTGGTATTCGGGGCTGGTCTCCCGGACGCTGGCCCCGTTCTGGCGCAAGGAGCGAAAGCTGATCCCCCCTTCGTTTCTCTTCGTTCCCGCCGAGGGGCCCTTCCCGGCGGGCTTTGCCCTCCTGCCCTTCGAGGGCGGGAAGCCCCTTGAATGGGCCTCCCGCCTCTTCGATACGGTGGCAGGGCTCGGAGTGACGCCGGTCGTTCTCGACAGCGACTCCCTCGACGAGGAGCTCAAGCCATCGGTTCCGCAGGTCTCCCGGAACCTTCTCGACCGCCACGGGATCCGGCTCTATGTCTCCGATCCCTCAAGCCGCCCTGCCACCCGGGAGGTTCTCTCCTCCCTTCTGGAGTCTGTCTCGTGATCGACCGCTACTGCCGTGCCCCGATGAAGGGGCTTTTTGAAACGGAGCACCGCCTCAAGACCTGGCTTGCCGTCGAGCGCGCCGTGGCCGGGATCCTCGCCCGCCACGGGAAGATCGATCCTTTGGGGGCAAAGGCGGTCATCGAGACCCCCGTTACAATCGACATCCCCCGGATGGAGGCGATCGAGGCCGAGACCCGCCACGACGTAATTGCGTTCTTGACCATGGTCTCGGAGCAGCTTCCGGAGAAGGGGCGCGCCGTCCTCCATTTCGGGATGACCTCGACCGATTTGGTCGACACGGCCCAGAACCTCCTTGTCCGGGATGCGCTCCATATCGTGGCCGACGAGATTCACCGGTTTGTCGGGATCCTCCGGGAAAAGGCGCTTCTCTACCGGGAGACCCTGATGGTGGGGCGCTCCCACGGGATCCACGGGGAGCCGATCGTCTTCGGCCTCAAGTTCCTCTCCTGGCATGCGGAGTTTTCCCGGCATGCCGAACGTCTCGCGCGCGCGCGGGAGACGATGGCGGTGGGCAAGCTCTCCGGAGCCATGGGGACGGCCGTCAACATCGACCCCGCCCTGGAGGAGGAGATCCTGGGAACACTGGGGCTCTCCGTCGAGCCGGTGGCGACCCAGGTCGTCTCCCGGGATCGCCATGCCGAGCTCTTCTCCGTCCTGGCCGGGATCGGCTCCTCCCTTGAGCGGGTGGCGGTCGAGATCCGCCACCTCCAGCGCACCGAGGTGGGCGAGGCGGAGGAGCCGTTCCGCTCCGGCCAGAAGGGGTCGTCTGCCATGCCGCACAAGAGGAACCCGGTGGGCTCGGAGAACATCACGGGCCTTGCGAGGCTCTTGCGCTCCTATTCGGGGGCGGCGCTCGAGAACGTGGCCCTCTGGCACGAGCGCGACATCAGCCACTCCTCTGTGGAGAGGGTCATCCTTCCCGACGCCTTCTGTCTTGTCGACTACATGCTCGACCGGATGGGGACGATCCTTCGGGATCTGGTGGTCTATCCGGAGCGCATGAAAAGGAACCTCGAGTCCTCCGGAGGGCTCGTCTTCTCCCAGAGCGTCCTGCTCGAGCTCGTGGACTCCGGCCTTCCCAGAGAGGAGGCCTACCGGGTCGTGCAGGATGCGGCGATGGCCACCTTCCGCGAGGGAGGGCTATTCAGGGAGCGCCTTCTGGCGCATCCGGACTTTCCGAAGGGGAAGGAGTGGTCGGAACGTCTCGACCGCGCCTTCGATCCCCTTCGCTTTACCCACAACGTGTCGGGGATCTACCGGCGGGTGCTGGGCGACGGCTTTGACAGCCGGGGCGCCTCTCCTGCCGGATCTCCCCGGGGAGAACGATAGCCCGTGGTCCAGCCACCCGATGCCAAGCTCTACGAGGGCAAGGCCAAAATTCTTTATGCCACCTCCGACCCCCGGGTCCTCGTCCAGGAGTTCAAGGACGATCTGACCGCCTTTAACGCCCAGAAGAAGGGCACCTTCTTCGGGAAGGGCTCCCTCAACTGCCAGATCTCGGCCGTTCTCTTCGAGCTTTTGGCCGGACAGGGGGTTCCGGTGCACTTCCGCGCCCTCGAGACCCCCCGGCGGATGGTGATCGACCGCCTCGAGATGGTTCCCCTCGAGGTCGTCGTAAGAAACCGCGTCGCCGGCTCCCTCGTCAAGCGGCTGGGAGTCCCCGAAGGGGAGGAGCTCGCCTTTCCCGTGATCGAGTGGTACTACAAGCGCGACGACCTGGGGGATCCCATGGTGAACCGCGACCATATCCGGGTGCTGAAGCTGGCCTCCGACGCCGTCCTCGACCGTATCCGGGAGGTTGCCCTCCGGACCAACGAGGTCCTTTTGCCCTTTTTCCGGGAGCGGGGACTACTTCTGGTGGACATGAAGCTCGAGTTCGGCTGGAACCCCTCCGGAGATCTGGTCTTGGGAGACGAGATCGACGGCGATACGAGCCGGCTCTGGGATGCGGACAGCGGTGAGAAGCTCGACAAGGACCGGTTCCGGATGGATCTGGGATCGGTCAAGGACGGATACGAAAAAATCTATGAAAGGGTGGTGGGCCATGCCAGCTCCTCGTGAGAGCTCCCGGGTCCGGGTGACGATCATCGTAAGAATCCGTGACGGGGTTCTCGACCCCCAGGGGGAGGCGGTTCGCCAAGCCCTTATAGACATGGGCCACGGTACGGTCGAGGATGTCCGGATCGGCAAGGTCGTCGAGGTCATCCTTCCCTCGGGTCCCGGCCTTCCGGAGTTGACCCGGGAGTGGTGCGAACGGCTTCTTGCCAACCCTGTGGTGGAACGCTATGAAATCGTGGGCATCGAACCCCTCTGAGGGGGCGTGATGTCCGGATCTCCCGGAAGGACTCGGCCTCTGGGAGAAAGGGAGGGGATTTGAACGCTCCGCCAGGATTTTTCCGGCTCTGGATCGGACGCCTCTTCTGGGGGGCGATCGTCATGATCCCGCTCTCGGCGCTCTTCTTCGCCCTTCTGATGGTGGAGGCCGAACGCCGGGGGCTTGACCATTCCCGGACCGTTCTCGAGTCCTCCGAAAGCCTCCTCTCCTCGGAGATGATCTCCGGCCACCCGGAGGCCGTGCCCCAGGCGGTCAACCGTCTTGCCACGGCGACCGGCACGGTCATCGTCCTCCTCAGAAACGACGGCTCCTCCGCCTACTCCGACGAGAAGGCGCTCGATCACATCAAGGCCTACACCGCCGTCTCCGATGCCTGGCGCAACACCCTCCACTCCCCCGATGTCTTTCCCTGGCCGTCGACGGCCGTTCCCGAACGGCTGGCCCACGAGGTCGACCGCATCTTCGCCGAAAAGAACGGCCATCTTGTGGCCGATCTCCACGGGATGGCGAGCCCCATCGCCCTTCACGGAGGCTATGCCGTCTGGACCCGGGCCATCCACAACCATACCGCCTGCGCCCGTTGCCACGGATTCGACAGCGAGGTTCTGGGCCACTGGGTCGTCATCTCCCGGGTGGTTCCGGCCGCCTCCCACGCCGGACGGATCCTGTGGGGGTTCTGGCCCCTTCCCCAGGTCAACCAGACGATCATCTTCGGGGGGACGGCGGGACTTGTGGTCTTGTCGCTCCTCTTTGTCTCGGCTCTCGAGAGCTTTTTCTTAAAGAGGGGGCTTCGTCCGAAGCCCCTGAAGAAGAAGGCGGCCGGCAAGAGCTCCGGGGAGAAGGGGGAGAGCGCCTCCCTCCATGAGGCCGCCTCGTCGGCCGCAGCTTCTGATGAGCCCGCTCTTACCGTGAGCTACGAAGGCTGGCAGGAGCTCCACCAGCGCCTCGAGACCCTGGACCATTCGATCGTGGCCCTGGCCGAAGAGATCCCCCGGCCGGGTATCCTGCCTGCAGATCACAAGGAGGCGGACGAGGTGGTGGAGGTTCACGTCTCCCTCGCGGAGATGCTCGCCGACTGGAGCGACCGCTTCGAGATGGCCCTGCAGGAGCTCGAATCCCATCCTCTGGCCAAGAGCGATGCGATCCTGTCCCGCTTTATCGAAAAGGCCCGGGAGTTTCGGACCCAGGCCGTCTCCTTTGTCGATGTCGCCGACTCCGAAAAGGAGCCGGAGTCCTTTGGCGCACTCAAGGCTCCCTTCTTCGAGGTTCTGACCGAAGAGCACAAGGACTGGACCGACCGGCTCAGGGCCGTCCTGGGCCACCTTCATGCCGAGGTCCGGGCGATGGAGGGGGTGACAAAGACGGGGATCAACCGCACGGAGCCCCCCCGGGAGCAGACGGAAAAAGAGAAGAACACCGCCAACGCCACCTCCAAGGGGAAGTCTTAAGGTATCTGGCTTCCCGGAGTTTTTGTCCCGGAGGAGACAGCGAAAGCCCTTCTCAGGAGAGCTGCTCGCTTTGGGCAGAATGACAACATATAAGGACCGGGAATCCCGGTCCTTTTTTTCGTGAGGGGGAGGGGCGTGGCCTCTTTGGATCCGATTCTTCTCATTCATTGCGGCACGGGGTCGGAGCTTGTTCCCGCTTCGCGGGAGTTTTTTCGCGAGCTTTTGCCCGAACTCTCCCGCCGCCTCCTTCGGAGCACAAACGCTCTCGATCTTGCCGTGGAGTGCGTGAGCCGGCTTGAGGCGTCGGGACTCTTTAACGCCGGCCAAGGGGCGATTGCCCAAGGCGATGGAGAAATTCGCCGCGATGCCGGGATGATGGACGGGGCGTCGATGAAGGCCCTGGGGATAAGCCAGGTGCGGGGGGTGCCGGGGATGGCCCGCCTTGTGGCGGCTCTTCATGGAAAAAGCGCCCACGTGCACCTTGCCGGGGCGATGGTCGAACGGTGGGCAAAAAGAAATGGCTGGCCCGAGGCGGGGAGGGGGGAGGAGAGCGGATCCGACCCCACGCGCCTCTGGGAGGAGGAAGGAGGCACGGGCTCCGGGACGGTCGGCTGTGTCGTCCGCGATAGCGCCGGCCATCTCGCCTCGGTCACCTCGACCGGGGGCATCGGCCGGATGTGGCCCGGGCGGATCGGCGACAGTCCGATCGTGGGGGGAGGGTTCTACGCCGACGATACCCTCGGGGCGATCTCCATGACCGGTGTCGGGGAGGCGATCCTGACCGCCGGCGGAGGGGTGGCCCTTCTCGTGGGCCTTTCTTTAACGCCTCCGGGGCCGGGGGCCGAGGCGGTCTCCTCTCGGGCACTCGACCGGCTCCGGATCATCCAGAACCGCTTCGGTGCCGAGTCGGGTTGCGTGGGGATCTCCGGGAGGGAGCCGTTCTTTGCCCATACCTCGCCGCGCATGATCCGGGGGGTTGTGACCCCCGACCGGGTCCTTGTGGCGGATCGGGCGGGGGAGATGCGGGACAGCGATCCGGTCTGATCGGGGAGGCGCGGGAACGAATATCGTTGAGTTGGGGGAGATCCAGACCTTATAATAGAGAGAACAGGCCGGACGGCCGCTCCGGAATCCCGGTCGCTGTCCGGATCGATCACCGGACAGGAGACTCCCATGCCACATCCCCTCTTCGAATACGATCCTTCCGAGGATATCGACATCCCCTACACAAAACTCAAGACCGACGGCCCCGATTGTCCCTTTTGCGGGGAGCCGACAATGCTTGTCGACGGCGACTTTGTCTGCATCGACTGCAACGGCGGCTGGTACGGTCCCGAGATCGGGTGATTTTTGGATCCAATTGTCTTGACTTGAACACCCGTCATGCGTAACATCCAAGATCGAAAAGCCCCGGGTCCCTTCGGGGCCTTTCTCCTCCCGTCAAATCCGAAATGCGTCTTTCTTCGTCGTTTGCCCCCGTAGCTCAGGTGGACAGAGCAGAGGTTTCCTAAACCTTTGGCCGGGTGTTCGAGTCACCCCGGGGGCACCATATTATTTCACTATAATCAACTATTTACAGCCTGCACGATCTGACTTCTCCTGACCCTTAGGCACTCTCTGAAAATATTTTTCCAGGAAGCCCCACCCAGAGATATTTTCTGACGATTGCCTTAATATCATTTGCTTGCAGTAGCTTAGGCGACTGGACATCGGATCCCGCTTCTGATATCCTGTCGGCATGTCAAATTCCAAACCCAAAAAGTCCCGATCCGGCCGGGGTACCAATAAGAGTCGCTCGTCGAAGGGAGACTTGTCCTCGTTTCGCGATGTCGTCAAAGCCCTCGAGGAGATTTCTCCTAATCTCCCTGACCCTCGCAAGGCGGAGCATCCGGCCATTCGGTACGAGATGCGTGACGCGGTGCTTTCCGCGACCTCGGTTTTCTA
>Ga0078972_1009372_pt1 | contig 19369 bp, 13 predicted proteins | sample YelNatPaOPGAMG01_FD_67568 | JGI IMG/M metagenome (GOLD analysis project Ga0078972, IMG submission 67568) | Hot spring thermophilic microbial communities from Obsidian Pool, Yellowstone National Park, USA - OP-RAMG-01 (SPADES assembly) (version 2) | ecosystem: Environmental > Aquatic > Thermal...
GTTGTTTATGTCATTGCCTACGATCGTCGCCAACTGTGCGGCATCGTAGAGCGTGCTGGTACAGCAGCAGCAAGCGAATTCATTGACAAGATCGTCGAAGCCGAGTGGCCACTGCCGCTGATCGAGTGCGAAAGCCACCTTCGCTTTATTCGTGAGCATGTTCCCGGAGCGGACCATGCACCACACAAGCGCTTCTCCGAAGATTTCGACGAGCGATTCAAACAATGCTCGTGGGCGATTCGGGAACTTCTCGGCACGCCAAGGCACGTGAAGCGCGTGGAAATCGCACTGACACACCGGTCTCAGATCGTTTCAAGGTTAAACCGATTTGATGTCTTCGCTTGGGAAATTGTTCGGCAGCGGGCTCCTGAAGTGTATGATCTCATACGACGGGCGCCTTGGCTTGTGCGGCCGGAGAGTTGGTCCGAAACCGATTGGATGCACAAGTTCTTTTTTGAGAAAGAGTACCAGGAAAGGAACGAGCGCAGAATCAATGATGCCATAGACCGCAGCGAGCACCCGGAAGCAGTTCGGGAGCTCTTTTGGAACCTGTTCCCAAGGTCTGAGTTTGGGCGCGAAACGACGAGAATCTTCAGGCTAAGACGCATTTGCCACGAGACATTCTTCGGTTCCTACTTTCTCGGCGAAGCATCCCAGACCCAAAAAACATGCGATGGCATCGAGCAATTTACTAAGCGTGTCAATGAAGCGAAGGATCATCAAGCCACGGTCGAACTCGTAAAGCGGGAGATCGATAGGGTTGTCAATGCAGCTTCTGTGGATGAATGGATTCGCGTTCTGGGCCAGTTTACCGATGACATCAAAGACCCCAAAGTGCGCGCGGTCATCGAGGGGTTGCGCGACGGTTCGGCGTCCGCTTTGAATTGGGCCAGCGCGAACGTGGCCAACGTAGTCAGGAATTTGGTACGCTTGAACATTGAGCTGGTCTCTCGACTGCCTTCCGATCAGGAAGCCACATCTGTGCTCGAAGAACTTCTCACGAAGACGACGACTCTGCCAATTGCAGGGATGTACGCCTACTACATTTTGCATGAAAAAGACGCTTTCCTTCCCCGACGTCCGGATTTTGAGTACTGTTCCGCGAGGTTTGATGAGCGAATTGAAACCGAGCTTTCCAACCTTCGTGAGGCTGTATTCGACCAGCCCCGCGAATGGCTCGCAATTATGGTTCTGCGACATTCAAAACCAGATAAGGTTTACGGGCTTATCGAAAAGGCGGCTGCAAACGACCCTCGCCGCTGGGTCCAGTTCCTGTCCATTTTCGTGCTATGGTGGAGTGATGGAACAAGAGAGATGGATTCAGACCTTATTCGGGAAGCGAAAGTGCCCGATAAGTTTTTAAGCCAGGCATACACAAGTCTCCGGAATGCCGACATGACTGCGTGGACAGACCACGAGAAAGCAGCGGCACGGGTATTTCTAGATGCTTGGAAATCAAGTAAAGAGGCTAATCCCCCGCTGAGTAATGCTTAAGAGGTGGGGAATGAGGTGTTCGCATGGCACCCAGTTTGAGAAAGTCAATCTGCTGGCGGCTGCCCGTTGATCATTGGCCGAAAAGCGTTGAATTGGCTCGGCCGTCAGTGCGAGGTCGCCGACCCAACGCGCTTCAGCATTGAGGCCTTATCCAGTGAAACCATCGTTCTACTCAGTGAAAAAGAACTGCCCAGCTTCGGTGCATGGGGTATTCTCCCCGCTGGTACTGGAGACGTGGGAGCGAATGTTTGGCGAGCAGGGTTGATAGAATAGGATCAAAACGATTAAAGGTAGGCAAATATGCCGTCTAGTATGTTGGAAAAAATTCTTGTCAAAGGGTACAAATCCTTCCGTGAGTTGGAACTTTCCCTCGCGCGAGTGAACGTACTGATAGGTGCCAACGGCTCGGGCAAATCAAGCTTCATTGGGCTGTTCAAAATGCTGCATCGCATGATGAACGGCCAACTCCAACTCCACATCGCTCAATCCGGCGGCGCTGACCAGGTTCTGCACTACGGGCGGAAGGTGACCGAGGAACTGATTCTGCAGCTCTGGTTCCGCCGCAGCCCGCCACAACTTGCCAAATTATGCGCTTGACCGAAAACCGGATCCCACCGATAGTTTCGTGCAGATAAAAAGGCCCGTTCATTCGTCCTTGATCCAAGCACGCCGAAAGGCGTCACGAGTGATCCGGGCCATTCTTTTATGAACTCGAAATACGCAATCCTGCTGGATGGCGGCTTTGTGACCAAGAAGCTGCAAGGCCAACTCAAACGCTTTCCCACGGCGGCGGATGATGAGAAGGAATGCCAGCGGATTGCCCAGCACCCGTTACTCGCCAACCGCGACCTGCTGCGGATTTATTTCTACGACGCATCGCCGGCCAAGGACAAGCTGACCAATCCGATTGACGGCTCGGCGTTGGATTTGTCGGCCACGCAGGAATTCCGCGCCCACATGAGCCTGCTGGACACACTGGAATTGACGCCCAACTTCGCGGTGCGGCGCGGCGAGGTGGTGGCCCACGGCTGGAAGCTCGGCAGCCGGGCCTTCCAAAACATGATGAAAGCCCCGCGCGCCCCCGCCGCCCAGGATATCGTGCCAGACCTGGAGCAGAAGGGCGTGGATTTGCGCATCGGCCTGGACATTGCACGGCTGGCCTTGCGCGAGATGGTGGACATCATCGTCGTCGTCACGGGCGACAGCGACCTTGTGCCTGCGTTCCGGTTTGCCCGGCGCGAAGGCGTGCGGGTGTATCTCGACCACATGGGCCATGGCGTGCGGCGGGAGTTGAAGGCGCACGCGGACATCATCATCTGAACCACGAATTGCCCCTGAACACAGGCGCGATCTTGGTCGAGCCGCAGGCCGAGATGGACGCCTGGTATGCCAGCGCCTACGGCCTGACGCGCAAGCAACTCCGCTACGTTCTCGACCCGGCGGACCTGACGACGCGGGAGCTGGAAAATATCCTCGACCCGTCGGAGGAGGTGCCCGACCCGCTCGAGCCAGCCGGTTGCGCGGCCTGTTGCCAAGCCAGCCACTGGCTGGGCGAAACCTTCCGCGTGCTCAAGGAAAAGGAGCTGGCCCGTTTCGGCGAATACCGCACCCGCCGGCTGGTGCTGGAGGCGTGGGCGCGGTTACACACCGGCTAGAACGGGGATTGGCTTTACACCGAATCCGAAAGGGAGCATATTGGGCGCATGAACTTCCGGTTCGACGCGGCGAAAGCAACCGAAGTGGCGTGCCTCTTCCTGGAAAAGGCCGGGGGACGGATGAACATCTTGAAGCTGGTCAAGCTGGTCTATTTGCTGGATCGTCTCTCCTTGGACCGGCGTGGCATCCCGGTCGTCGGCGGGGACTATCTGTCCATGCGCAATGGCCCGGTCACGAGCGAATTGCTCGACATGATCAACGCCGGGCGGCTGCTCGGAGACCCCGAAATGCGGTGGGAACAGTGCATCAGCGACCGGCGTAATCATGAGGTCCAACTGGAATGCATGCCGGAGCGCGAACACGTGTCGGACGCGGAGGTGACCTTGCTCGACGAGATTTGGGCTGAGCACGGCGGCAAAGACCAGTGGCAATTGGTCGAGTGGTGCCACCGGCACTGCCCCGAGTGGACGCCGGTCAGCCGCGGCTGTGCGCCCATCGCCGTGGAGCGGATCGCTAACGCCCTTGGCCAAGGGCCGGAAGCGATCGAGCGGCTCCGACGGGAGGTGGCGGAGCTAAACATGCTGGGTGACATTTTCGCCCAGGCATGATCCGCCTTGGCACAGCCCTCAAGAGCACGGAATACCCGTATCACCGTTGCGTGGTCATTTCCGACCCCGACGCTTGCGGGGGCGTGGTGGTGCTCGTGCGTATCACGACGGACGACGGGTCTTGGCCGGATCGGGATTGTCTCCTGACGCCAGCGGACTGGGATCAGCTCGACCATCCGAGCACCGTTGCCTATTCGACCTGCAAGTTCGGCAAAGCGCGCCCGGCCCTCGAAAACGCCATCGCTCGGGGTTTGTTCACGGAGATACCGTCGCCGCCCCCGGTTGTGCTCGAACGCATCATTGCAGCCGGACGAACAGCGGCGGGGATGCCGCCGGGCGCGAAACGCTATCTTCCGCCGGTGTAAGGGGCAGAACATCATCGACCCGCTCGACCCGGCTGGTTGCGCGGCCCGTTGCCGAGCCAGCCACTGGCCGGGCGACGCCTTCCGCGTGCTGAATGAAAAGGAACTGGCCAAGTCCGGCGAATACGGCATCCGGCGTATCGTGTTGGAGGCGTGGAATAGACTGCCTTACAGACTCTTGATCCATTTCTCAGTTGCCTCCCGAAGCTTGTCCCGCACTTCGGCTGGCCCGTAAACGAGCAGGCGTTCTGAGAAAAGGACTGACTTGATCGACAGCGGCGAAAGTTCGTCAAGCGGCACGGCGCGTTGTTTGTCATCGAGAATCAGGAGGCGTTCACTCAAGTCGCCCATCGGCGTGCCGGGTAGTCGGTAAAGGGGGTTCTTGATGGTTTGAGGCATCAGGATGACGAACTCGGCCTGGCAACCGGCCTGCGCTGCGAGATTCTGCTCCACCCGGAAGATTTGCTCCTGGTCTGCCAAGAGTTTGTTCAAGCGGTCGGAGGCGAGGGCGTCCCGGCGTTTGAGATCTGTCAGGTCCTGTCTCCAAGCGAGTTTGAACAAGGCGCGGCGTTCAACGCGCCCGGCCAGGTCCGCCACCTGCGGATCATCACAATTACGAAGCGTCGAAAGGAGGGTAAAATCGTCAAAACGCAGATAGTCCGCGATGAAATCCGGGTCGCCTTGCTTGAACGTGAAGGCAGTGTCCGGCAGTTTACCCCGCTGGCAGGCCAAGCGAATGGCCCGTATGAGCATGCCGTCAGCGGCCAACCGGGCGTGGTGTTGGTACACCTGAGCGTGCATCAGGTAACGGGCGAGGCGGTAGCTTTCTAGGGCCTCCTGTCCTTTGCGGGTGACGGCGAGGTAGCTTTCGTCGCCGGAGCGAATCACCCGCACCGTATGAAGGATACGTTCCAGGTCGAATCGCCCGTATTGAACGCCGGCAAAGTAGCTGTCGCGCAGCAGGTAATCGAGTTTGTCGGCGTCCAATGGTCCGGAAACCACGGCCTGTTGCACGGATGGTTCTTCGGAAGCCAGCAGGTCGGCAACCTCTTGTGCCGATTCACCGAGAACCGCCTGAACCTCCGGGTGCCTGAGCAGGATTTCACGGGTGACCAATTCATGAACATCCTCGGGCGCGTTCGGCGTGGAGTAATGCAGCGCCTTCTCGCCGACATGGGAAAAGGCGGCGTGGCCGACATCGTGTACCAAGGCGGCCAGGCGGACCAATCGTTTCTGATCGTCATCGAAATCGAGCTGGCAGGCCAAACGGTGGGCGACATGCAGCACACCCAGACTGTGGTCAAAGCGGGTGTGGATTGCCCCGGGATAGACAAGGTGGGCGTTGGCCAGTTGCTTGATCCGGCGCAGCCGCTGCATGGGCTGCGTATCCAAGAGCCTCACCTCCTGCTCCGTCAGCCCGATGTAACCGTGGATAGGGTCACGGATGATCTTGAATTCCCGCTTGGAGTCCACGGCTCGATTTAGGTAGCGCGCTCAGCAACTGGGTTTGACCGATTGAAGCTCCTCCAGCAAGCCGGCTACTTTGGGCACGTCTTCTTCACGAACTTCCCATCCCCACTTCCGGGCTTCCTGTGCAACGTCGCTCGCGCTATGCAGCTCGCGGCGTTTGTTACTCAGGAAATGGATTTTCGCTGCCCAAGAGAGCATCTGAAAATCCAAGCCGGTTTTTTGTTGGCAAAGCCGGACAATCTTACGCAACGCCTCCGCTGCCGAATCGTTGCCCTCAACCAATTTTTTCAAAGCATCTTGTCCCGTCGGAGTCAGGCGGTATGTGTACCGATGGCGTTCCCCGAATACGCTGCCATTGGGCCAGGCTTCGCTGATTTCCTGAATCCAGCCTGCAGCGACCAGGCTCAGCAGGTTGGCGGCAACTTCGCGGCTGTAAGGCCCATAGTAATGCGGTTTGTAATCCGCTTCCGTCAGGCCCGCCTCCTTCGCGAAGAAAATGATTTTCTGCAAGGCGGTGCGCCCAACGCAGCCAGCAGCGTCCACTGCTACGAGAATGGCAGTTTCGCAAGGGAGCATATAAATCACCTCAAAGGTTTTGGATTTGTTTAGCCGAAGCCAAGCTTGGTGACAAGGATTTCTTGCGACCGAAAACGACCGTTTTCGGAGAGCCGAAGATTCTATTGGCTCCCGAAGGACAGTGCAGCAGAGCCAACTGGCCGGCGGAAAGCTTCGTTTGGCATGAAGGCGGTTGCGAAGCGGCAAAATCCCTTGGGCGGTTCGATCGGAGGCGACCAGGGCTGTCAAAGGGTTGAGTTTTTGTCGCGGCCGGCAGAGTATTGACGGCGGCAAACTTTGGCCGGGAATTATCCGGAACGATCAAAAACCAATTCATGAGCGTGTTCCAACTTCATTCGAGCGTTTTGGCCGATTACCGGGATTTTGTGCGGTCGTTTATCACCGTGGCTGATGCGCGTGCCCGCGAGTTCATTGACAGGGAGCTGGACAGTGAACATCGGCTCTGGCCGGAGCCGATGGTCCAGGTCAGCCCGGCCTACCGCCGCAGTGCCACTGTTGACGAGCTGGCTGCTCGCGGCGTGATTTTGCAGGAAACAGCACAAATGTTCCGCACCGAGAACGGTCGCCCGTTCCACCTCTATCAGCACCAGGTCGATGCGCTGGAACTGGCTGCGCGCGGCGAAAGTTACGTCGTCACCAGTGGGACAGGCTCAGGCAAGAGCCTGGCGTATTTCGTGCCGATAGTGGATTCGCTGTTGCGCCGACCGCCAAAGAGCCAGCACGTGGTCGCGCTGGTTGTGTATCCGATGAATGCGCTGGTGAATTCGCAGCTTCAGGCGTTGCGAAAGTTGCAGCAGAATTACGAGCAGCGCACCGGTCGGACATTCCCAATCCGGTTTGCCAAGTACACCGGCGATGTCCAGGGCGAGGCGCGTCAAGAGCTGCAGGTTCACCCGCCACAAATTCTGCTCACGAACTATGTCATGGGAGAACTGCTGCTGGTTCGCCCGGAAGATTACGGCCTGTTGCCCACTAGAGAAAAACAAGGAGAAGAAGCTGCGCTGCGCTTCCTGGTGTTGGACGAACTGCACACACATCGGGGCCGACAGGGAGCCGACGTCGCCATGCTCGTCCGGCGCATAAAAGCGCGGTGCGCGTCCCCGGGCACGGTATGCGTCGGCACAAGCGCAACAATGATAGCCCGGCGGGACGCCACGCCGCAGCAACGCCGGGAGGCGGTGGCGGAGTTCGCCACGAAGATTTTCGGCCAGTCGATCACCGCTTCACAGGTCATCGAAGAAACACTTGAGCCTTTCACCCTGGGTGGTCCGCCAACGACGGATGAACTCCGCGCCGCTGTTGTTTCGCCTTTGCCAGATTCATGGTCTGTTGAAGACTTCCGACGTCATCCTCTGGCAAGGTGGGCCGAGTTGCAGTTCGGAATTGAACCTGAAGAGGGTGGGCGGTGGCGACGCCGGCTACCCTGCACCCTCACCGAGGCGGCGACCCGATTGGCGGAGGCAACCGGCGTGGCGTTGGACGTCTGCCGCGACAAATTGCGTGAGTTGGTCAGGTGTGGCGGTGAACTTCCACGAGACGATGGCGGACGTGCGTTTGCGTTTAAGTTGCACCAGTTCATCGGCCAGGGGCGGGCGGTGTATGCCACACTTGAGGCAGCGGACCAACGCGAGTTTTCGCTCGAAGGCCAGGCGTTTGCCGGGCCGAACAAGTTGTTTGTGCCACTTCGCTTCTGTCGGCAATGCGGCCAGGATTACTATCACGTGGTCCGAGCCAGGGACGGCTCAAGTTTTCAAGCCCATCCTGTTGGGCTGGGTGTCATCGACGACGAAGCTGAAGCAGGTTACCTGATGTTGGCGCCATTGGAAAATGATTGGGACGAGACGCGTATCCCCGAGGAATGGCGTGACCGTAACGGGCGATTAGGCAGGAACTGGCGTAACCGCGTCCCCCAAGCCGTCTGGGTCAGTCCCAGCGGCGACTGCTACACGGCCCCGCAGCCGGGCGCGATCAAGATGTGGTGGCAGCCTGCGCCGTTCACACTCTGCCTGAGTTGTGGCGATTTCTACGCCGCTCGAGAGCGTGAGTTCACCAAGCTCGCTACGCTCTCGAGCGAAGCGCGTACAAGTGCAACAACTGCGCTCGCAACGTCCCTGCTCCGGCGTGCAGCCACCGACCGCACCGTGCGAGACAAGCTCCTGACGTTTACCGACGACCGCCAAGATGCTTCCCTGCAAGCCGGGCACTTCAACGATTTCATCCACGTGATGCTGCTCCGGTGCGCACTGCATGCGGCACTGCAGCGGGAAAATGAGCTCACCTTCGACCGCGTTGCCACAGCGGTGGTTGCCGCCAGTGGCCTGACAACGCACGAGGTCGCAAAAAACCCTGAGCTCGATCCAACCTCGCCCGCTGCAGCCGAGGTCATGCGCTCGTTCATCGAACTGACCGAGTATCGGCTTTACGAGGATCTGCGCCGTGGTTGGCGCGTTCTGCAGCCAAATCTGGAACAGGTCGGTCTGCTCCGAGTGGGATACCGCGGGCTGGAAACGTTGTCTGCAGACGACGCTCGCTGGCAATTTCATCCTGCCGCGGCTGCACTCTCACCAACAGAGCGCGAGCGGATAACGCGCGTGTTCCTCGACCAGTTCCGTCGGAAGCTGGCCATTGCCGCCCGATGCTTGCAGGAAACCCATCAACAGCAAATCCGGCGACGAGCCGACCAACATCTGAACGAGTTCTGGGGACTCGACGATGAAACCGCCGAGCTCCGAATCGCAAACCGCTTCGTGCGATTCGGCAAATCGAATCGCCTCGTCGAGGGGTTCAGCCTGAGTGCGCGCAGCAAGCTGGGCCAATTCTTGTGCGCTGAATTGAAGCTTGACGCCACTGCGTACGAGAGCTTCCTGGGCGGTTTCCTTGACCTTTTGGTTTCTCAGGGTCTGCTTAGACGACTCGAGCCGGTTGACGATCACCAGCTCTACCAACTGGATGCGGCGTGCCTGCGGTGGCGGTTGGGAGACGGCAGTCCACCCGAGCCCGATCCACTCTACGTCCGCGGCCGCCGCAATCGCATTGGCTGCCGAGGCAACGAGGCGGATGTTCTTCCGTCGCCTGACGGCGGTCGCGGCCGGGAGCGGCATGTCAATACCTTCTTCCAACGGTTCTACCGTGAACCGGCTGCGACCTTGGCTGCACTCGAGGCGCGTGAGCACACCGCCCAAGTGGTCGCCGCCGGCGAACGCGAACGCCGTGAACGCAGGTTCCGCTGGGAAGACAGCGACACACGTAAAGAGCAGGATGGTTTGCGCCGCCTGCCATATCTGGTTTGTTCACCCACAATGGAGTTGGGCGTGGACATCGCTGACCTCGATCTGGTGCACTTGCGCAACGTGCCACCGACGCCGGCCAATTACGCACAGCGAAGCGGTCGCGCCGGTCGGCAGGGCCAGCCAGGGCTGGTTTTCACATACTGCGGTGCTGCCAACAGCCATGACCAGTACTTCTTCCAACATCGCACTGAAATGGTCGCCGGTAGTGTGCGGCCACCCCGACTCGACCTCGCCAACGAGGCATTGGTGCGCGCGCATGTGCAAGCTGAATGGCTGGCCGTTGTCAGGCTACCATTGGGCGACAGCATCGAGCAGGTCATTGACACCGACAATGAGGCCCAACTGCCACTGCGCCACGAAGCCGCTGCAGCCATTCGACTGTCGCAGCCCGCAAACGCCCAACTCCGCGAACGGTTGCACCAGATGCTGGCCTCTGACAAGGCCACACTCGATGACTCGGGCTGGTTCAGCGACGCATGGCTCGAAGCCGCAATCAACGAAGCGCCGGCGAATTTCGACCGCGCCTTTGATCGCTGGCGCGAGCTTTATCGCGCCGCCAAACGCCAAATGCAGCAGGCACAGTCAGAATTGATGCGGGCGCGTGACCGTGACACACAAGCACAAGCGCGCCTGCGCGAGGAAGAGGCCCTCCGCCAGCTCAATTTGCTTCGCCAGATTTCGGTCAACAGGGAGGAAGGCGATTTTTATCCTTACCGTTACCTGGCCAGCGAGGGTTTCCTACCGGGCTACAATTTCCCGGCCTTGCCGGTGCGAGCCTGGGTGCCCCGGGGCGAGGGAGAATTTATCGCGCGTCCTCGTTTCCTTGCCATTCGCGAGTTTGGTCCCTTGAACATCATCTACCACGAGGGCACAAAATGGGAAATCGCCGGCTTTCAGTCGCCGCCAGGTGGTCTTGAGGAACGCCGCAGCCAGAAACGATTCTGTCAGGAGTGCGGTGCGTTCTGTGAGGCTGGTCTGGATTTGTGCCCAAACTGCCGCACACCATTTAACCCCACTAACAGCACGTTGCTGAACTTGCTTGAACAGCCCAATGTCCGGTGCCGACGGCGGGAGCGAATCACTTGCGATGAAGAGGAACGAAGACGCCATGGCTTCGAGCTTGGCGTGGCATGGCAATTCGCCAGCGAACCAGGCGGGGCACGCAGGCGGGAAGCAGATGTACTGGTTGGCCAGACGCCTGTGATGTGGCTGGTTTACGCACCAGCAGCTACGCTGGTCCGCGTCAACCACGGCTGGCGCGGCGCAACCACACCCGGGTTTCTCGTGGACCTCGAAAGTGGCGAAGCACACAGCAGTCCGCCTCCAGATAAACACGCACCGGCTCGTCCGCGCCGATACGAACGCCTCCATTTGGCGGTGCAATCCACACAGAACCTGTTGTTTGTGCGTCTGCTGCGACCAGAACTGTGCGAGCCCGGCGTTGAGGTCACACTCCAATATGCCCTGCAGCGTGCCATGGAACAGTTGTTCCAGTTGGAAGAGACCGAACTGGGTGCCGAGCGTGTTGGTCGGGGCGAGCATCGCGCGATCATGTATTACGAAACCGGCGAGGGCGGCGTGGGTGTTCTGCGCCGCCTTGTTGATGAGGCCGACGCCATGGCCCGGCTCGCCGTCGAGGCACTGGAACGGTGTCACTTCGATATTGCTGGCAAAGACCTAAAGCCGACCTGCCTGGCTGCGTGTTATGAGTGCTTGATGAGCTTCGGCAACCAGCACGAAGCGCTGCTGCTGGATCGCCGCAAGCTCAGGCCGCGCCTGCTCGACCTCGTCAACAGCCGAACCTTGCCGCGCATCGCCGGCCGCGATTGGAAACAACACTTGGCGTGGCTGCGGTCCCTCACTGATTCACGCTCCGAGCTGGAACGGCGTTTTCTAGACGTTTTAGCATCGGGATTACACCGCCTGCCAGACGAAGCACAAAAGGCAATCCCCGACCCGCGGTGCATTGCCGACTTTTTCTATGCGCCGAACGTGTGCGTGTTCTGTGACGGGTCGGTCCATGATGAACCCGCGCAGGCAGCTCGGGACCGAGAGGTTCGGTCTGAACTTATCCGCCGGGGTTACAGGATAATTGTGATCCGCTATGACCGCAGCATCCAGGATCAGATTGCACAGTATCCCGAGGTTTTCGGAAAGTTCAACCTGCACCGGTGAATGCTGGGCGATGGTCCTCTCCAAACAGCGCGACCAGCCCCGGGCAGGCAGGATCGGGACCGCAAAGAGCGAGAATCCAGCGATCGCAGTATTCTGGCTTTCTTTTGCTCCTTTCCGCCAACCACAAAGTGATCGGTGGTTTTCTGGTGAATAGCCGAAAAAAGGAAAAAGAGACGAAAAAAATTACCGGCGGGGTTCAGGCCGTTTTTTCGTCGTCTTCTTGTTATTTCGGCTAACAGAAAGAACCGACAAGTGGTTTTTCGGTGATAGCCGAAAGAAACGAAAGAGGACGAAAAAAGGGATCGCAGAAAAATGGGAGGCAGAAACATGAGCTGGTGAAAGATGGCGGGGGTCGCCCCAGCGCTTTGGAGGAATCAATCGTGCCGGGAGCGCGCCCGTCCTCGGGCGCATGAATCCGACGACCGATGTTGGGCCGGTTTCGATAAAGCGGATCCGACGACCGAATCCGTACCGGCTCTGGACTCCGTGCCTGTCCCCATTCCGGTTTGAAGAGTGGGTTTTCGGGAATAGCCGAAAAGATGAGAAGGAGGCGAAAGAGGGAATGGCAGAAAGATGGAGGGCAGAAAAATGGGATGGCTAAAGATTGCCACGGTTTCGCAGGAAAAGCCTCAACGCTGCCCTTGACACGGAATAGAATCCTCAAAGACCATTAACCCGACCTTGGTTCGAGTGTCACGAGCGATTGTTCAGGTAGAAATGAAAACACTGCTCCTCAACGCGGCGCAGCCACAAGCAAATGCTCCCGGCACTATAGATGTTTTCGTTCCGGGCTTGGCACTCCGCGGCGTCGCACTGAACGGGGCGATTTCGTCGCCCACGAACCACATGAGATTGGGAGCGTTCGCCAAACAGGTTGAAGACAGGAGTCTCGGACGATCCACTGATTTGCGACTGCTGCGCAGATTTTTCCACATTGTACTCGGTCTTGCCGGCATGGTCGTCGTCGCGCTGGAACCACCGGTTATCTCCGCCGCGGACAGCTCGCAGTGGGCACACTCTCAAATCTCCTTCACCAACACTGGAGATCGCGGCCACACGGAACGCGGTGTATCGTTTGTAGGAGTGGACGACGCGCGCAGGGCGCTGTCCCTGTACCGGGCGGAGTTGGACGAGTTGCGGAAGCGGTTCGCCGTCAGCGACCGCGTGCCAGACGTTCCGTTCTTCCTGTTTGGTATGGGTGCGCGGGCAAAGTACTGGTATCAAGCCGGCCAGTTGCGCGAGGCGCCGTCGGGCCGCGTTGTTCGTCAGTGGGCAGTGCGCGAGGCGATCATTGTGCCGCCGGAATACCGGGTGGTCCTGGAGTTGAACGATGGTGGTACCGCGGAGATTCGCGAGGATGAACAGGGTATCTGGATTACCGAGAAGGGGCGGCGCTTGCGACTCGCCGGCTCCGAGGCGCGGGTGAACCTTCCCGAGTTGACGGAGCATTGTTTTCCGCGAGTGTTGCGGGTGCTGCATCAGGAACTGCTGGTCAACGTCATCAACGGCCAGCCGGTGCCAAACCTGTTTGTCTATTCCAAACCGTGGTTGCGGGATGGGGCCATGATGGGCATGGCTTTCAAGGCCACGGGCAATCTGCATGTCATCCGCGAGTGGATTCTTGGGCTGCGCGAAGTTTATGACCGCAACAACGCCGGCGAGGAAGAGGCCGACAACCTTGGCCAGGCGTTGTATTTGATCTCGCTCGTCTCCGACCGCACGCATCCGCTGGTGAAGAAAATCTTGGCCGAACTACCGCGCTGGGAGGTGATCAAGGACGGACGCAAATTCATTCTGGGTCGATCGGATTTTGCTGCGCACCCGGTGTATCAGACCAAATGGTTGAAGTATGGTTTGCGCGCGCTGGGGCTGCCGGACCCCTACACCGTGCCGCAAATGAACGACAGTTACTCGGCGATGGTTTGGTGGGATTACCGCGATGCGTATGTGCCAGGCAACGACGCGCGCGATCGCGACAATTACCCGTACCTCGGCTGGGCGGTGGACCATTTCCATGGCGAGAAAGGCAGCCCCATCAGCAATCGCGACTACCCGCTCACCTGGGAGCGGCACGCCAGTCAGGCAAACTATGCCATGCTGGACGTGTTGGACCCCGTTTTTGTCCGCGAGAAGATCGCAGCGCCCCATACCTGGCATGCCGCCGAGGTGTTTCTGTATTTGATGAATACATCAGCCGCACCGTGATTGACCCTGTGACCATGAAGACCACCCGAATTACTTCCCTGCTACTACCGCTCGTCCTGCTCACACTTGGCCAGGCCACCATTGACTTGCGCGCCCAGTCGCTTCCGCCCATCAAGGTCAGCGAAAACCAGCGGTTTCTCGTCACCGTCGATGGGAGACCATTCTTCTGGCTGGCGGACACGGCCTGGCAGCTCATACATGACCTCGATGAAGCTGAAATGGCCCGCTACTTCGCCGACCGCCGCGACAAGGGGTTCACGGTCATCCAGACAGTGGCGCTTGCGGAGCTGCGCTTTGACATTCTACTTGGAGGGAACCGTGCTTGTAGAGCGTGCAGAATCGAAAAAATCCACGATCGTCCGACCGACGAATTTTACCACCACGCCTACAGGCATTGGCGCGGAATCAAGCGTTCGGCTGCGGCTGCGCCGCGCTGATAAATATGCGGGCTAAAGGTCACCTAGCCCGAGTTTACGAATTACGGTAGGGCTTCATTGATTTGACGTTGGGCATCAAGTACTTATCCAACTCAATCATATCCCCTAAATAATGGTGCTTACATTGTGGCTTAGTGCATTGAGAATTAGGTTTTTATGCTTGACATATTCCATGGATATCCCATAATATCACCCCCATGCAACGCCTCGAAGCCAAGTCCATTAACGGTCATACCTACTACTACCTGTCTCAATGGGGTTGGAAAGACGGCAAATGCCGCCGCCTCTCACAGATTTACCTCGGTAAATTGGAAAGTTTCTCCCACAAACTCACCGGCACTGCCCCAGCCCCAGATTACGCAGAGGTTCTGGAAGTGGGCCGGCCACTGGCCCTCTGGAATGCGGTCAAACGATCCAAACTGATCGAGCTGGCCGATCAGTCCTGTCCCAAACGCAAACAAGGTCTCAGCCCGGGAACGTATCTGGCGCTGGCTGCTGTAAATCGAGCAATGCAGCCCTGCAGCAAGCAGGGATTCTGGGACTGGCTGCAGACCACGGCGTTGGTTGAACATCTGGACAATGTCGGACCAAGGGCATTGTGCAGCCAAAGGTTCTGGGACAATTTTTCTGACCTTGAGCCGGAGCAATTGCGAGTTCTCTGGAAACGGCTGTTGGAAGGAGTCGTCGCGAGGGAGGCTATTGACCTGACGCGACTCTGTTACGACGGGACCAATTTCTACACCTTTATCGACACATTCAATGTGCGGACCAGTTTGGCGAAGCGGGGCAACAACAAGCAGGGGCGGACAAATCTGCGGCAGGTCAGTTACGGGCTGGTGTGTGCCGCGCGGGGACAGTGGCCCTTGTACTATGAGGTCTATGAGGGCAATCGGAATGACAGCCAACAGTTCGGGCAGATGCTGGGGCGATTTGTTGAGTTCTACAGGTCTTTGAGGCCGCAAGAGGCGGCGCTGCCAAAGACGACGCTGATCTTCGACAAGGGGAACCACTCTGCTGTGAACTTCGGACTGATAGATTCCTGCGGGCTGGATTACGTCGGGTCGGTGAAGTTGTGCGAAGTGCCCGAACTGGCGGCAGTGTCCAACGGGCAGGACCGGCGGTGGCAACAATGCAGTGGAATTGAAGGGACCAAGGCTTTTCGTGTACGGAGGAAATTGTACGGAAAACAGCGGGATTTGGTTGTGAGCTGGAGCCAGGGATTGTTTGAAGCGCAGCAGGCGACCATGGAGGCCGAGCTGGCGAAGGCGCTGAGGAAGTTGGGGGATTTGAAAGAAGTTTTGGAACGACGCAGGCAGGGTCTGGTCAAAGGCGGCAGGAGGCCGACAGCCGAACAGGTTCGGAAGCAGGTTCAGCAGATACTGCAACGTGAACGTCTGAGTATGGTTGTAAAGATTGAAGTCAAAACCGGGGATGGGGAAGTGCCGGTGTTGGATTACCGGGTTGATTCTGAGGGATTGGAGAAATTGAAGGACACTTTTCTGGGCAAGACAGTACTGGTGACCAGTCAGACTCAATGGACTGATTCGGATGTGATTGAGGCGTATCGGAGTCAGTATCTGATTGAGGACATATTCCGGCAAATGAAAGACCGGCAACTGGGCTGCTGGTGGCCGATGTATCACTGGACTGATTGGATGATCCAGGTGCACGGGTTTTACTGCACGGTTGCGTTGTTGCTCAGAGCGCTGGTTGCTGAGGCGGCTCGGGCTGGGGGGATGCAATTGCCGGTTGGCAAGTTGTGGACTGAACTGGCTGGGATCAAGAAAGTGGTAAACGTTTATGCGAAGGCCGGTGCTGGAGGCAGCCAGGTGCGCCAGAATGTGTGGACCAAACTGACATTGGAACAGAAGCATCTGATCGAAGCACTGAAGTTGCAGGGTTGACCCGGGGCTTTAGGGGATAGGGTTCAGATTTGCAACTCCCTGTATGTCAGGTACATCTCATGCCCGCGGAAATTAATTCGTAAAGTCACGCTAGGCCAAAGCCACGTGGGTGTCCACATCGTCCAGTGCCGAGTCGTCCACAACCAGTCGCTGCGCAAGTTGCAAAGTGTCCAGGGCGTTGGTGAGGTCGCCTTGCATGGCCTGCAGCCGCCCCAGCAGGGCGTAAAGACGCGGGTTGCGCGGATCGCACTCGGACGCCTTGCGCAGGTAGTCCCTTGCGGCGTTGCGGTCGCCGCCCCGTTCATGCAAAGCCGACAGGAGAGCCAGGAGTTGGGCGGAATCGGGGCAGCGGCGCAAGCCCTCGGCCACTTCGTCCTGCGCCTCGCGGGTCAGCCCTTGCCCGAGCAAGACGTAGGCGCTGAGGAGACGCATCCGCGCGGCCGTGAAGTTGCCGGGTTGCTGGCTGAGGGTCTCCCTCGCCACCCGCAGGGCCTCGTCGTCCCGCCCGAGGTTGTAGAGGCCCGCCGCCAAAAGCCCGCGCGCCTCGGTGAACTGGGGATCCTCGGCAAGGGCCTTCCGGCAAAGCTCGACCGCGCGAGCTCCATCCTTTGCCTCGGACAAGGCCCGGCTGAACCAATCGAGGGCCTGTGGACAAGCGGTGATGGCTTTGCCCAGGCGCTTCTCTTCCGCCGGTGAGGGGACTATGTCCAAGCATCGCAACACGTACCAGACAACCTGGTTGCGCAACTCGAACCAGTTGGAGGAAGCAGCAGCAAAGTCCTGTTTGAACTTCCCCGACCTGGCGTCCACCACCCTGGCCTGGGCTGTCCAGACCGTTCCCGTGCGAGCGAGAGTACCCGAGATCAGCCAGGACACCTGCAAGTTCGTTCCGAAAATCCGGAGGCCGACGCCGGCGTTGGTTCGGTTGGGTTGCTCGAACAGGTGTTCATCAAGCTTCTGCCTGTGCAGCTCGCGCACAACGGCCTCTTCTGGGACGACTCGCAACGCGGCGATCTCGAGGAGTTCGTCGGCCACCAGCCTGGTAAAGGTTCGCAGCCAATGCTGGCCGTCCGGCGCCATCGGCGGCGGTTCCGCCGCCAGCCAACGCATGACCGCGACAGTCGTGCGTGGCGGCGCGGCGTTGGTCTGCACCGCCGCGCTGGCTTGAGCGGCAACCGCAAGGAAGATGCACGTCAGAGGCCAAAAACGCGGGCCTGCCAGCCGCTCCGCAGGCCGTGCTGGTTTGTGGCGGGCTGTTTGCACGCTGAACCAAACCGGGAGCCAGATCGCGGCGATCGCGAGAAACGGCAGGTGCCGCAAGTCGGGCGCGAACGAGATGCCCAGCGCCACCAGCGGCCCCAGCGTCAACCCGGCAAGCACGATCAGCCCCGCCTGCATCGGCTCGCGTGGCCCGCGGGGTTGGGAGACGGCCCGCAAGGTTCGGACGGTCAGGTTCATCTCAATCCTCCTGCGAAGCCTGGCTTTGCTGCTCTGCGACGAGTTGGAGGGCCAGTTCGCGGATGGACCGCAAGTCCATCTTGCCGCTGGCCAGGCGGGGTAATTGGTTCACACGGAAAAACTGATTCGGACGAGGGAGCCAGAGATTCGGCAAGCCGAGGTGCGGGAGCTTTTGCAGCACCTCCTTCAAGCGCTCCTCGGATAGAGTGTGAAGAACGACCAAACGCTCGCCCTTCCGGGGATCGGTAACGCCGGTGACAGCGAACGTGATTTCGGTGGCCCCGGCGGCTTCGTGCAGTTTCTCCTCGAGCTTGCCGTGCGGCACCATTTCGCCGCCGATTTTGCTGAACCGGTTGAGGCGGTCGGTGATTTGCAGAAATCCATCTTCATCCAGCGCTGCGATGTCGCCGGTCACATACCAGCTGTCACGCAAAACCTCGGCGGTCTTTTCCGGCTGGCCGAGGTAGCCGCGCATCACGTTCGGGCCGCGCACCAGCAAAAGGCCCGCTTGACCCGGCGGCAGGGGCTGGCCGGTATCCGGCGCCACGATTCGCACGCTCACCCCGGGCAACGGACGGCCAATGCTGCCCTGACGGCTGCCCACTTGGCACAAGCCCGCCGCACGGTAGTCGTGGGTGTTGCCTGTGACCACCGGCGAGCACTCGGTGCAGCCGTAGCCCTCAACCGGTCGGATGCCGAACTTCTCCTTGAACGCCCTGGCCAGCCGTTCGGGCAGCTTCTCCGCGCCGACCATTACCAACTGCAGGCTGCCGAAATCCGCCGCGTCGCAACTGCGCAGGTAGATTTGGAGGAACGTGGGTGTGGCCATGAGGTAGGTGGCGCGGTAGCGTCGGACCAGCTCGCCGATTGGTTTGGCGTCGAGCGGATTTGGGTGGTAGGTGACCCCCACGCCGAGCAGTGCCGGGGCGATGAGCGTGGCCGTGAAGCCAAACGAGTGAAAGAACGGCAGGATGCCCACGAACCGATCCCGCGGGCCGAGGTCGAACATCTGCCCCAACTGCTCGACGTTGGAGGCGATGTTGTAGTGGGTGAGCATGACGCCCTTGGGCTCGCCGGTGCTGCCGCTGGAAAAAATTACCGTGGCCAGATCGTCGAGTGTGCCGCGTTGCTCCCGGTGGACGACCCTTTCCAACAGGTCCACCGGCGCGAGCCACGCTAGCGCCAGCGCAAGGAGTTTTTCCCCCAGCCGGGGACCGGCGACGGCTTCTTCCAGCAGGAGCGCGCGGCAGGGGACTCTCACCTTCACGCGGTCGAGAAAGGCCTGCGAGGTCAGGACTGTTTGCAGCTTGCACCGGCGCACACAGGAGGCCAGCGCTTCCTCGGCGAGAGTATAGTTGAGGTTGACCGGTACTTTGCCCAGCAGCAAGGCGGCGAAATTGACCAGCGCACCGGCGACTGATGGCGGCAAGAGGATGCCAACCATTTCCTGCCCGGCCCAATACCGGCCAAGGCGGCGCGCGAGGAAGATCATCTTCGTCAGTGCGCCGCCGAAGCTCAGGCGCGGCACGCGGACGTCGGCCCAGGCCAGACGCAGCGGGCACCGGCGCGCGCGATGCACGAAAGCGCGATGCAGCGGCTTCATCGTGATCCGGCGATGCCGCCAGGCGTCCGTGTTCAGCTCTTGGACGGCCGCACGGACTTCAAAAGCGCGGGCCGTTGGTGGCAGCGCCTTGCCAAAACTGACGGTCACCGGGTACGGCAGGTGCCGTGGCA
>Ga0078972_1009373_pt1 | contig 19368 bp, 12 predicted proteins | sample YelNatPaOPGAMG01_FD_67568 | JGI IMG/M metagenome (GOLD analysis project Ga0078972, IMG submission 67568) | Hot spring thermophilic microbial communities from Obsidian Pool, Yellowstone National Park, USA - OP-RAMG-01 (SPADES assembly) (version 2) | ecosystem: Environmental > Aquatic > Thermal...
CTGGAACAATTATAAGTGAGGCATATTTTATTGAGGCTGCGAAGGCCGATTGTAGCAGTTCATTTTCGTTTTCTGTGTTTATTTTTGAGAAAGCTGGGAAAAGCACCGTGGATATTGGTATGGTGAAGAATGTTAGTATTGTTGCAAACTGGGTTGCCACTTGATAGTTTCCTACTGCTGCATCTGAGCAGTAGATGGCCATTAAAAAGGCATAGAATTGTATCAGAAATCCTCCTATGATTGATGATATTGAGAGTGGAACTCCGTAGCGAAGCATTTCTTTTAAGGTTTTGGCAGTCTTTGAATTTTTCGTATTTTTACGTTTTATTCCCCTGATTATGGTTAGGTATAGTATTGTTAGGGCTATGATGGCTGAGGCTATAAATGATACAGTGTAGCCTAAAGTTGCGCCCATGGCACCGAAGCCTACAAAAACGAGAAGCGGGGTGGCTACACTTTTTATTGTGGCTTGACATATGTTTGTTAGGCTATTTAGTTCCATTCGTTCAAAGCCTATGAAGGTTGATTGCGCAGCAGTTTGTAGCGCGGTTGCAAAAACTGTTATTGATGCTATTGCTATGAGCGGTGTGGATTCTGGACGATTAAATATAACTGAGGCTATGAAGCTTGAAAGGGAAACAAGCACCAGTGAAAGTAGAAATCCTGCGGCTATTTCAAATATTAGGCCTGCTTTTATAATTTCAAATGTTTCTTCTTCTGTTTTTTGGGCTCTTAGGCTTGCCGTGTATTTTGTTATGGCTGAGTTTATTCCCCAATCTCTGAAGAGTATTGCCATATACGATGGGATTAAGGCTATAGAGTATAATCCATATTCTTCTGGAGTTATTAGTCTTGCAAGGATTATTGCGCCTGCAGCCATAATTATAGTTGAGGATGCTTGGCCTATGAACAGTTGAAAGCTTCCAACAGCCGAAGTTTTACCCATCTTAAGGATTTTTTCCATTTTCATACCTTCTTTTTGGGTTTGTTGAAGTCCATTTTTCGTTTAGTTCATAGTGCATTATCGGTACATTAAGGACAAACTTGGTGTATCTCCGATTATGAGCCAAAAATAAAGTGGGAGAAGAAGCTACTTATTTTCTCGTTTTTTGCTTCTGCGTATGTTGAGGCTAACTGGCACTGCTGCTAATAAGGTTATTGGGCTTAGATAGGCAAGGCTTATTTCCTGTTGGGTATACGAATTGTTAATGTTTCCCGCCTGAAGTGAATTACTGGAAGTACCTGCATACTGCTCTTCTGGTCCAATAGTGTAGAATGCTGCTGGGTTACGCTGATTATTGTATGCCGTGAGTATCCAGTTTGCCGAGAGCGTTCTATTCAAAATTATGATTTCATCTAGTGATCCCTTGAAGTACCTTGTAGAGTAGACACTTCTTCCGATATAAAGTGGGACACCTACGTTGTTGAATATTGATGAAATCTTACCAGTGCCGACTGTAGGAACTTGAACACCGTTAACGTAGAATTTTGGAATGGAATTTTTCTCCCAAACGACAGTCAAATAGTACCAGACACCAGGTTCTGGTTTAAACGCATCCCATGAAGCCCACCATTCACTGTATGTTATTCCGTTTTCTGAAGCGAAAAGCCAAAACGGACGTTGCCATGTTGGATCGTATTCTATTTGCCAGCTGCGCATATTCCCAGCAGTATTATACTTGCATAATAATGTTTGTCTTCTGCCTGTGTCTTCGATCTTAATCCAGAAGCTGATGGTGAAGGCTTCCGTGTATCCTGTTAAGGCATTACTGTGAGGAATCGCTATGTAGTCGTTTATACCGTCGAATGTGTCTGCGCCGTCTATCTGGCCTGGGACGCCTTGGAGTATACCGTTAAGCGGTGTGCCATTGTTTCTGTATAGTGTGGAGTCGTAGTGTGTGCCTGTTTCTTCGTTTAAGTGTAGCACGAACATATAGCTTGAATTCCAGACTCCGGTTGGATTCTGCTGACTTGCACAGTTTAGATTTCCATAGTACATGTATAAGACTGTGTCTGTTGTGGGTGATAGGTATGGCACTTTAACCCAGGCGATTAGGTGTCCAGTTGCGCTGTTATAATACTCTATTTGGTGGTCTAGTTTCACGTTGTTTGCATCTGTGAAGACGAAGTCGTCGCCGTCTGGCTGCGCTTTTTCAGCAAGACTGCTGTCAGTTATTTCGATTAGTACTGGAAAGTCTGTTAGTTCCCCGCTCACTTTTGTATGATCTATGGTTATTATTCTGCGGTATTGCCAGTAGAGGGACCACCATTGTTTTATTTCTTGGGTGAAAACAGCGGTTATGTTTTTATTACCATCTATGATTATGATTATTGTGCTTTGGCTTCCAAGCACTTCTCCATCCTCTTCCCAGTGAGAGAAGTACCAGTCGTTGTTTGGCTCAGCTGTTAACTGAACGGCGTCGCCGTAGTAGTATGGTCCTGTGTTGTTGGGTGTTACTGTCCCGCTTCCTTCTGGAGAAATGTTTATGGTCAGTATGTATTGTTCTTGGAAGAACACCGCCGTCAACGTGTGGTTCTTGTCCATTATGATTATAAACGGATTTGCATTGCCAGCAGTTTCCCCGTCTAATAGCCAATAATCCAGCGTCCAGCCCTTTGCAGAATATGCTGTAATGTTAACGACTGTCCCTTCATCGTAAACGTAGGAACCCTCAGCGGGGTCCGTCGTGCCGTTTCCTAATACGCTAATGGTAAGTTGGTTTTGCTTGGGCGGGATAACTTTCGTAAACACTGCTATTAATGTGTGATTACTGTTTAACGTGACATTGTATGGGTTTGTCGATCCAACGTTAACCCCGTCTAATATCCAATGATCAAGAGTCCAGCCGTTATCAGGAAAGGCTGTTATCTCAACTTCTGTACCTGCGTCGTGTAAGTAAGTGCCAGGTATTGGATTCGTTGTGCCATTGCCCGACACGCTAATCACTAATTCATACTGGGGTGGTGGGGGGATTTCCATAAACACTGCTTCTAATGTGTGGTTGCTGTTCATCGTCACATTGATGGGGTTGTCAGAACCAACACTTATGCTATCGAGCACCCAGTGGTCAAATATCCATCCGCTGTCCGGAGTGGCGGTCACCGAAACTACGGTGCCTTCGCCGTACATGTAAGAGCCAGCGGTAGGGTCTGTTGTCCCCATTCCTGTTACGCTAATTGTCAGCTGATACTGCACTGCAGGAACCTCAACGAATACCGCGGTTACTTTTTTGTTGCCGTTTATTACTAACTCCACTGGATTGTTGTTGCCAGTTAAATCGCCTGTCCAATGGGAGAATGACCAGCCAGCGTTGGGAACGGCAGTTAATTTAACTACGTCGTCATAATAGTATGGTTTAGTCTTGTTAACGTTGACTGAACCGCTTCCTGTGGGTGATACATTTATTGTTAATGTGTATTCTATTTTAGTGAATTTGGCGATAACTTTTTTGTTTCCGTCCATTATTATTGTGGCTGGGTTGTTGCTGCCCATCCAACCTAGATTGCCACCCCAACTTGAAAATGTGTAGACGATATTGTCTGCAACTGCGGTTAATTTGACACGTGTGCCGTAAGCGTAGACACCACCTTCATTGTCGGGGTTTTTGATGACTGAACCGCTTCCTTCTGGATAAATGTTTACGGTTAAGGTCACGTTTCCTTCTGTGTAAAATGTGAAAGTTCTTTTTGTTGTATGTGTCCCGTCTGTTACTGTTACAGTCCAAGTGTAAGTTGTTGAGGGGGATAAGCCGCTAACAGGAACAGTTATTATTGTCCCGCTGGGTACGTTTATGCCGTTAGCTGACCCTATGTCTGGATTAGTTGTAACAGTGTAGTTCATCAAGTCGCCTTGGGTATCTACCAGTTTAAAGCTTAACTGGGAAAGTGTGGTCGGAACACTTGTTGCGCCGTCGCTGGGTGAAATTTTTGAGATTTTTGGCGGTTGATCGGGTGGAGGTACATAAACTGGTTCTCTTGTCCTGTATTCGCTGTAGAAGTATCGTCCAGACCGAGGTAATGGTGTTGGCGCGGGCGTAGGGTCCACATCATAAACGCTAATATAACTGTTATACTGGTCGAAGACTAATTCAAGCTTGCCATCTCCGTCGATGTCCTGAGCTATGGAAAATGATTGGGCGTTTGCTAAGGGTATGGTATATATGGTGTCATAATTCGCAGGGTGCTCTGGATTATACTTGAAAATAGTCACGTTTTTCGCGTTTGTTGCTATCAATTCTAGTTTTCCATCTCCGTCTATGTCAGCAACAGCTGGAGGATCTACGGATGGAAACGGTAATTTAGCGTCTAGTTTCCAGTCTACTAGATCGATTATTTCAGGAGGAAACGCCTCGTGATCTGCGTTACCACATTGTATGGCTTCAAGGTTGCCATCATCGTCTACGTCGGCTACTGTTAGCCCTTGGTGCCCTCTAGTCGTACCCGGAATCTTACCTTTGCGATATATATCATTATAAGTGTTAACGCTTCCGTCAGTATTAATAACCGCAATACCACCCCCCCCTTGTTGCATCACGATTATTTCAAGATCCCCATCCTTATCCACATCAGCAAGAACCGGGGCCTGGCTACTACAAAGGAGGTCAGGGTGAGCCCATCTTTCGGTTAGGTTATCTGCCCAAAATGCCCTAAGCCCCCTTCCAGGCGAGCTTGGAGGGGGATATGTGTTGCTTCTTTCGCCCAAATAAACTTCAAACACACCGTCAAAATCCGTGTCCCCGACGCTCATTCCACCCCAACATGGATAGTAAGTGTAAGTAGAGGCAAATATGCGCCCATCATAAGTTAGGGCTGTAACCCTTCCAGGAGTAGCAGAATAGATTTCTGGATATCCGTCAGCGTTAATGTCAGCCACAGCTATGTACGTTCCTTTGCAAGCGGCTTGCGGATTATACCAATAAACAGAACCATTGTTTCCGTGCAAGGCTAATACGCCACCAGAAGATCCATTAATATATTGAGGACCCATCAATATTTCTGGGATACCATCTTTGTTCAGGTCTATGATCTCGCAAGGAACGTGATCGCCTCCATACGGTTGCCGCCATATAACGTTGCCATTCAGCGGGTTTAAAGCTGCTATCCCATTCATTCCAGTTATAACTATTTCCATGAGCCCATCATTATTTAAATCGGCTGCTAACGGACCAAGCCATGTACTGCCAGTTCCGGCATTCACCCTCCATTTTAACGTTATTGACAGCTCCCCGAAGACGCATGTAACATCTAGAGCAGCCGCAAAGCCTTGAATAATAAGGCCTATCAAAATAATACCTAACAATTTCCTTTGAAGATTCAACTAATCACCTTCTCCAATCATAAATTAAATTGTTAACGTTTGAAATTAAACATTTGCAGATTAATAATATAGAAAACTTTTAAAATGTTCTAAACAAAAAGTTTTTTAATAATTCTCGTTTAAACGGCGACCATGGAATTTGATTTTTATATCCTATTTTGGTCTGTGTACGCTACTTAAGCTAAAAATGATTCCTCTAATTGTTTATAAATTGAGCATAGTCTTTTACAAGCAGTTTCCAACGAGTATTTTTCTCTAACAAGTTTTCGCCCTTCGTAAGTTATTTTTAGTCTAACATCTTCATTTTGAAGCAGAAAGTTTATCGCTTTTGCCAGACGATTTGAATCGCCTGGCGGAACTAATATTCCCGTTTCATGGGTTTTGATTATTTCGGGAACGCCTCCGACAGGTGTTGCTATTACGGGAGTTTCGCATGCTAAAGCCTCTAAAAGGGTTATGGGGAATGCCTCCCAAAACGATGGTAGGATAAACATTGTTGCCTTCTGGTAAAATTCTATTAGTTCCTTTAGCGGTAGTATGCCTGCATATTCTACCTGATTTTTGCCTCTTTTGTTTTCCCTTTCTATTAGCTTCGTTATATTCTTATAATATTTATAGTCGTTTATTGGACCAATTATTACTAGACGTACAGGCTTTTGCAGATGGCGTAAAGCATCAAGTAAAATATGCAGACCTTTAACTGGGGTTATCCTACCAATATATAATAGCAGGTTATCTTCTTTTTTGTCGTTACCTGGATAGAAAAGTTTGGTGTCAATTGCATTTGGTAAATGAAAGATTCTAGTTTTGCTTATTCCAAGTTTAATCAGATCGTTTTTCATTTCTTTTGTTATGGCAATGTAGTAATCTGATACCCGTTTAAATATCATTCTGTGTAAACGATATCTCTTAATGAAATCAACGTGGATACCGTGTAAGTGCAGTATTTTTGGCTTTTTAATTAAAAATGAAAACATGGGGAAGCTGAGTTCAGCTTCATGAAAGTGAATTATGTCATATTGTTTCATTACACCTGCAAAATTTCCAGGAATTAGATTGACGTTCATATTGATCCTTGGCGAACTAGGCAACAATTTTAAGGCAGGGATTTTAAAGACTTTCAATCCATCGACTATTTCTACTTTTCCTCTCCATTTGGGGCTCCATTTCTTATCCATATTAAATGTCATAACATGCGTTTGAATTCCCATACTGTTTAGTTTTACAGACAGTTCGTTAACTAGAGTTTCAGAGCCGCCTCTGATTGGATAAAATCCCGGAGTAACCATTAAAACTTTCAAGCGAGCACCCCGCTGAAAATGAAGGTATAATTATTTAATGTTAATGATGTCAAAAATAATTATTGAAATTGCACTATTGATCATCACTTATTATAAGTCATTTTCAAGGTTTATTGGTTTATTTTTATTCAGTGATTCTTCGATGCGTTCCAAAAGCCTCACTGTTTTTCTTCCATCTTGAGGCGTTACGGGCGGATCTGAATCATTTTTTATAGAGTCCATAAACTTTTTAATTAATATGTATTGAGGTACAGAATATCGTATTCGGCGGTTGCGAAGGTTGTCATAAAAGAATTTTAACCATTTTTTGGTTATTAACTTTTGATCCCAATAGAAGCCTTGAATTATATGCTTCTCAAGTTTCTTCGGAAATTCTAGGAGAAAATCATAGTTTAAAATTTGAATTTTCTTCCCATTTGAATCTATCAACTCAAATACTATTTCTTCTTTTTTCGCAAGCCAAGAAATTTCTATAATTCCGATAGTTTTTTGCGGATTACTTAGCATAACAATGAAGTGGTCATAAACTGGATTGCTAACTTTCTCCCCTATTGCCCATACCTTATTTATATTTTTCAAGAAGTGGAGCTGTAAATAGGTTGAGTGTGTACCTGTTTCCCAAAGCACACCTCCTTGTTCGGGGGTCATTATCCATTTTGGTGCGCCTATCAATTCGGCGCTTTCTCTCACCGAAATTCTGAAATAGGCTAATTGAAACCTGCCTGAGTCAACGAGCGCTCTGGCCTGCATAACTGTTGGAAGAAAAAGTTGATTATGACATATGCAAAGTTTAACTTTATTTTTCGTGATTTCATGGATTATTTGATCGCATTCACTGCTGCTTCTAGCCATAGGCTTTTCTAAGAAAATGTTATGCCCATATTTTGCAGCTTCACATGCTAGCTTCGCGTGAGTAGATATCGGTGTACATATATCTACAAAGTCCAAGTCTTTTAGTTCGAAAAGCTTTGAAGCATCATCGTAAACCTTTTCTATTTTATACTTATGGGCAAAGACATTGGCTCTTTCTAGGTTTACGTCTGAAACTGCTACGACCTTTGCCTCTGGAATATTTTTGTAGGCATTCATGTGAATTTCAGAAACTCTACCACAACCAATCAAACCTATATTCATTTTTATTCACCAAAAACAATTTTCGATTATTACTGATTCAATTTTGAGATGAAAAGCCTCTTTTTACCGGTACTCTGCATTGGAATTTCTTCAACAAATTGTATTAGCACTTCCAAATTTTCTCCTCGCTTCGCAAAATAATCTTCGATATTTTTCTTTATTCTTTCAATCAACTCCGGATTAAAATTTAAACCCTTCACAATTTTGAAAATAATTTGATTAATGCGTTCTTGTACCAATTGATATTGTGAGATACAAAATGGGTTTTTTAGAAACTCAGGATCGTAAAAACAACGTATTAAGTACAACCAAGAAATTTTCCTACCGCTAGGTAGAACTACAAGATCATTGGATCTTCCCTCGATGGATTTTAGAAGAGGCCAAGATCTACCACATGGGCATCTCTCATCGGTTAAAATTCCTAAGTCGCCGATTCTATATCGAATTAAAGGCATTAAATATTTGTGTAATCCTGTGACAACAATTTCTCCCCGCTCTCCAGAAGAAACAGATTCGCCGTTTTCATCCAATAACTCTATATAAACATTATCAGTAATAATATGTAAGGCAAAATGTTCGTTACATTCAAAAGCCATATTCCCAAATTCCACGGATCCATAGGTTTCAAAAAGATCCAAATTGAACTTTTTCTTTACGACCTCCCTGATGTGGGATGTAACCATTTCGCCTTGTGTAAAAATTAATCGAGGATTAATTCCGGAAAGATCGTATCTTGATAAAGAGAGCAATACTGAGGGAAATGTCAAAAGAACATCTGGCTTGATTTGTTTTAGGATACTTATGAGTTTTTCTTCAGGAAACAATGGCACAATGGTCTCGCTGATGTCCCCCCACAATCTAGTGTATTTTGAACCCCACTTTATTGATTTAGCCCGCTGCCATATCGTAACAAAATTATCATTTAAATTTACTCCACATTCAAAAAATGGATATCTTGATGATCCTGGCGAAGGATACCGATCGGAGATAATTTTTAAAGGAGTCCCCGTCGAACCTGATGTTGTGTGTGAATCTAGCTTTAATACATCAATGCCTCTTGTGATAAATTCTTGGTAATGTTTTTTAATATCCTGCTTAGACACTATGGGGAGTTTTCTTATATCTTCAAAACTTTTAATATCGTCAGGTTTAATACCTGCTGAGGAAAAAACTTTATGATAATATGGCACATAATTATACGCGTGTTTAATAACCGCCTTTAATTTTTTGAGCTGAATTTTTCTCAGTTCTCTTGGATCTTTCCACTGATCTCTTTTAAGTTGAAGCAAATAATAATCGGCTATCACCTGGCCAATTAGTTTGCGTATTTTTTCCATAGCTTTAAATCTCCTATTCAAACATGTCAAGGTCAGCGTTTATAGACATCACACTCGCCGTTTGAATATATCTTGTTCATATCGCTTAAGAAATGCAGGTCGCTGGTATTCCAGACATAACGTTTACCCGCCACGATATTTCCCAAAACATTTATAGGATTCAAATACACCACGTCATCAGCTTTCAATAAGGTTGCGTTAGATAAAACCTCAACATAACCAGGATATATAACACCATAAGCTCTTAACTCATTCACACGAGAATAACGATCCGAATATACCAACGCAGATGGAACTTCTATGTTCTTCGACAGCCACTGCGCCCCTGAAATGCTATATGCGCTCATATAGCCAAACTCTGTATACAATCGCAGCTGGCCCATTCTATATTTGCTCAGGGGGACAGACCAGCTATAGGTTTGGGTAACCTCATAAACGAAACCCGTTTGAAAGAGAAAATAAGGTACAAGCACCACGAGAAGTAATGTCAAAGTCTTTAGCTCGTCCTCACGTTTAGATACAAATACGATGACAGCGTTTGCGCCCATAGCACATAAAGGTGCGATAAAAAACAGAAGCACATTATAGAACCTAGTCATACCCATTGTGCTGGATAAACCAGGAACCGCTATGAGGGCAAATAAAAACAGCATCGCAACAAAAACAAATAGGAAAAACTCCTTTCCAAACAACCGTATCCTGCCCCTAATGGCAGTCCACAGAAAACCTATAAAAATAAAAAACTCCGTGATGTATGCAAATACTCTGCTAATAAAATTCCAAATGGTAGGCGGTGGCTCAAGACCTAAACCCCTAAGTATTTCGGGCTCTCTCGCTTGTGGATTAAAAAATTCACTTAGTTCATTGTAAACTCTTTGTCCAAATGAGAGGAAAGCATCATAAACTGTTGCACTTGACGTGAAAATGTACCATGCAAACATCAAGGTAAAAAAGAACAAAACAAACATAGCTGATATATTTTTGCTTGGCTGCCTCCTTACTAATAAAAATACTAATGCCAAAGCAATGAAGAAGAGGAAGATTTCAGCCAGTCCATAATGGGAAACGACCAGACCAAAACTGAACAAAATCAGACAAACATTCTTAACAAACTTGTTTTTATCTTTTCTAAGCAAAACCATTAACAGCAGAACCAGAAATAACTCGGCTAGCATCTGCTTGTTTAACCCTAACAGTTCACCATAGAAAGACTGGAAAGACATGAAAAGGAAAGTTGAAATAAAAGCAAATTTTTCACCTATAAAGCTTTTCCACAATAAGTAAAGCCCAAGGGGGACAAAAGCAAAAAGTAAGGGATAGAACAACTTAAGGACAAGTATAGAATCTAAATTCAGTAAAATAGAGTACATGGTCGGAAGCATTGTTACACTGAGCATGGCGTGGCTTCTGCCAACACTTTCATCCCCGGGATAAGGTCCCGCAGGGTTCCAATAGCCGTTCCTTTCAACAATTTTCTGCACAAAAACTTCGCCAGGGGCGTCAGACCCAAAATGGATTAGTTTATCAGAAACAAGTGCTGCATGATAAACTAGGGATAAAGCAATTACTAGCAGAATTAATGGGTAAAATTTTGAAGGAATAGCTTTTCTAGAAACCGCGGTGACTATAAAAACTGCGGCGATAATTATTAGGGTGAAAAGTAAAATTCTGTTATCTCCATAAGCTCCAGAGATTATGGCGCCCATGACGCTCAAAAGCGGAATACACAAAAGAAGTATTGTAATTAGAGGTTTTTCCACCCTTAAATTGAGTGACGTGCCTTTCTCATTTTTGTCTCTAAAGTATGCAGCCACTGTGCATATTATGATGAAACCACTTATGGTAGGAAATAAGAATGCCAATGAAAGTGGCTTTTGAATGGCGAATAATGAATGGAATTCATTTACCATTAATCCAATTAACATTAAAATGGCTATGCTGAGTCCTGCGGAGAACAGGATTGTTTCCGCTAGACTCTCCATTTTCGTTTTTAAGAGTTTGATTAGTGCATAGCCTGGAACAAATGTGAAGTAGAAAAAGCCTGTGACTTGCCTTGCAACTTGGATATTGAAGGTTATTGTGAAATAAACGATCAACTGTAAAAATAGTATAGGCAATAGGAAATTGCTTGTTTTTGGTTTAATGGATGCCGTATCCATCAAGTCCATCATTTTATCGTAATACGTAAGATTTATTACACTCGACGTTATATGTACTGATGAAGCACAAGTGGACAAGATGGGAAAAAGAAAACATGTCCTCTCTGAAAGTTCGCATACAAAATCTTTTTTACAGTGCAGATATATGGATTAAAAGCGTGAAAAATATGGGGAAGACTAGGTTTTACAGTGTCCTAGCAATTTTTATTATAGGATTGGCTTCAATAACCTTACCAATAGTATTTTCATATCTCACAGCGAACATAAAAATTGCAAACTCTGGTAAAATAGTAACGGTAAAAACACCAATAACCCACAGGAGCGAAATACGGGGAGTTTTTATTCACGAAGAAATTTATGATGTTTCGCATAATTGGAATGTTATTGCTGAAACCTTAGCGAACTATGGAATAAACGCTGTTTTTGTGAACGACCAAAGTGGGGGAGGCCGAAGACCCTACAGTGAAATACGCTCTGCCATAGACGCCTTTCACTCTTATGGTATAGAATACCATTCTTCAATGAACGTGCTAATTCAATGGAGAAATTCTGGAACAGAGGCGATTAAACCAGATGGAAGCATTTATTGGGCTTATGCGCATTGTCCAATAAAAGCCCATGATTACATTTTGCAAAATCTTCGAAGTTATCTTCAAACATTTCCTGATGTTGATGGAATAATGCTGGACTACATAAGATATGATGTTGCTGAAACCTGTTATTGTCCCTATTGTCGTGCAGAATTTGAAGCATGGTTGGGCGAAGGAACAATAACTGACTGGACACCTTTCTATCCAGATGGTTCACGATGGAGTAAATACGCAGAATGGCGAACCTTGCCCGTAAATCGGCTTGTCATGGACATACATGATTTAGTGAAATCCTTGAACCCGAATATCCTAATTTCAGAAGCAGCTTGGACATTGTTCAGTGATTCTGCTATTTACTGGCGAAAGTGGATAGGGCAGGATACGGCAGCATGGATTAAGGAAGGCTATTTGGATTTTGTTGCGCCGATGATGTATCAAAAAACCATTTACGGTAGTAGTGACGAGGCACTTGAGAGTAGGATTAATACCAATCTTAAATATTGGATGGGTGGACAACCAGAAGGACCAATACCGTTGGTTGCGCTTCTAAGGAATGATTATGGAGCAGCAAGTTTATTACCAGAAGAATTCAAAGGGCAAGTTGATTATGTTCGCCAAAGAGGTTTGGACGGATGGATTTTGTGGAGATATAGCGGTCCAGGTGGATATCTATCAGGCAGTCCCAACATAACAAATTATCTCGCAGTTCTAGATATGCCTGCAACTTTTGCCATTACCAACATAAATGCAGAAACAACTGCAAATTCTGCGACGGTAACATGGCTCACGACTTTCCCCGCCATAAGTAAAGTAGAATACAGCACAAGCCCCTTATTTGGCGCTTCATGGGCAATGCAAAGTAATTTCAATTATTGGAATATAACCTATACTCAAGGAATTATTATTGAAAACTATGTAAATGTTACAATGCATTCAATTACGCTGACGAACTTGACATCTAGTACGAGTTACTGCTTCCGTATACAGAGCACAAGCGTTTTAGGCACTATCACTAGCAAAGTATTAACTTTTACAACAAAATAGTAAGATAACTAGAAATATTTGCGTCGGTTTTTATGTCCTTTTGTAAAGCCTACACACCATGCAAGCATTTCAAATGATAAATGAAAGGGTAGTAGTAACACGAATTTGCGATGTATTATCCTGTAAGCGTCAGCTATTAACAAAAGACCTCTTATAAGTGCGGTTATGGGATTCATGCCGAGAGGTGAAAATATATTTTTGTTCTTACAATAAAGGTCGTAGTCGCCGTAACCGTACCAAATCCATTTTTTCCAAACTTCACGTAAATTTTGAGCTTTCCTCTCGTAAAAAATGGCTGGGCTTCGCTTTATAAGCCATCCGGCTTCTTTAACTCTGAAAGCAGCATCTTGATCCTCCCCTGTTCCTTTAAGTTTCTCATCAAATCCTCCTACTTGAAGGATAGCCTCAACACGATATATTGCCCCACCAGTTCCTGGCAGCTTTGATTCTAACAAGTTATTTTTTAAATCATAAATAATAAAAGGAAGATGCTCCAAAACAGCAATAACATTCTTCATGTTTACTATGCCATGTCTTGCCATGGCTATTCCTACTTTTGGATTTTCTTCCATAAATCCAACATGCTTTCTTACGAAGTCTACAGGCAGAATCATGTCGCCATCAACCCAAACGATGTATTCCCTCGTTGCATTACCAACCACAATTTGCCTTGCAAACCCCAATCCCTTGTTTTCGAAGAAAATGCGACTTTCAATGTCAGAATGGGATAAAACTTTTTCCACAATTTGAACGGTATTATCGCTGCTATATCCATCTATAACTATCACCTTCATCAGCTCGTGTGGATAATCTTGTGCCATAACGCTTTCAATAGCCTCTCGAATGGTAGAAGCACTGTTTCTTACACAAATTCCTATGGTGACTTTTGGTTTCATGCTTTACCCTTTGCAAGAAATATAAGCTCTAATAAGGACAAAATTTCTTTCCTTAAAAATTCTTCGTAGGTTTCGTGTAATTGTGCAGAAATTTTTTTCCAATCATAATCTAAAACGGATTTTTTGGCGTTTCTCCTCAATTTTTCTGTCAAATCTGGATTTTTCAAAACTTTTATAATGTTTCTTGCAAACTTTTCAATGTCATCCTCAATTATGACGCTATCTACATTTTTAAGGTTTAAACCTTCAACTCCCTTAGCTGTTGATATTACTGGCAAACCACATGCAAGATACTCTAAAACCTTTAGCCGAGTACCTGAACCACGAAACAATGGGGCAACAGCCACATCCGATATTGAAAGAGGCTCTACAATATTTTTCACAGTTCCAGTGAAAATCAGGTTTGGCGATTTTATTTTCTCTAAGCATCTTCCCACCATTAAAAATTTTACATTATCAACTTCTTTGCAAACTAACGGAGCAATTTTTGTAGCTATTAGCTCAGCTGCTTCTCTATTGGGTGGATACTCCATATTCCCCACAAAAACAACAATACGACAATTTTCTAGACCATATGCTTTTTTAACTAATGTTAAATCCAGACATGAATTGGTAAAATCTTTAACATCAACACCGTTTGGCACCACTTTAACTTTTTCTTCCGAGATTCCACAAGAAGTCAAAATTTCCTTTTCCCTCTCCGAAACCGTAATAATAAGGCTGGCGAATTTATATGCAAGTATTTCCAAAAATGTCTCCAGCATCCGTCTAAGTTTGGTTGTATGTTTTGTCCTTAGCGCCTGAAATACGTCGTGAGAATCAACGACAACTGGTTTTTTCCAGAGTCTCGTGATAACTGGGATAAGTAGCCCTCCAGCGGTTTGTTGTTCTATTTGCAATATATCGGCACTTTGGATTATGTTGCGTATCTTAAAGATAAATATCGGATCATAAAAAAGCAGCGTTCTGGGTTTTGCTATTCCCAGCGACATGGAGAAAAAACGCAACATTTTTTCCGGCAAGACACCATTAATTTTATAGACAAAAAAATGCTCCATTTTTTCAATAGAGACCGAGCGTCCCGGAATAATAACGCAAACATTGTTTCCAAGCTTCGCAAGTCCTTTTGCCAAATTATATATTCGAACGGAATAACCAGTATCTCTGGATAAAGAGTCTTCAAATGCACTTAAAATGCAAATTTGCATTTAGTTAAGCCTCATCAGCATTCCTAACATTTTACACTAATAACCGCATTGTTTTACTTGACTTGATTTTTGTATGCTTTAGTAATTACTTCTAAATCTCTTAATGCCTCTTCGCCTGAAAGTCTATTTTCGCCATTATCATCGTTTTTTACATGGTCAACGAAATGTGAAATCTCCTTTAAATAAGGAATGAAAAATTTTGGTGTTTTACCCAAAATTAGCTTAATCGCCGTAACTACTTTGTTCGAAGGGGAAAAATAAGCCTTAGCATTTGACACTGTTCCAAAAAGTTCAACACTTAAAGTGGTGTTTTGTGAAAACCACCCAACATTAACAACCGCCGATGCCTCACATTCAAAATCCATAATGCAAGTTGCATAATCTTCAAAATCGAAATTAAACCGATAGCCTAAACGGGCTTTAACATCCACAACTTCCCCAAGATACCAGCGCATCAAGTTTATCATGTGACACCCTAAATCAATAAGGGCGCCGCCACCGGTCAACTCTTTGTTTAGCCACCATTCAGGCACTGGACGAGGCGTAGTGCTTTCTGCTCTATGGAAAAATGGGCCCGCAGCAATATCAACTCCATATGCCATTTGTATGTCGCCTAAAATCCCACTTTCCATCTGACCTTTTAAGTCCACAAACTCAGGGACAAACCTAAATGGATAACCCACCATAAATCTTACACCGTTTTTATTAGCAGCCGAAACTATTTCTTGGCCTTCCTTTACATTTCTCGCCAGCGGTTTTTCTAGAAAAACATGTTTACCCTCTTCCATGCCACTTATTGCACATTCTGCATGAAGGTAATTTGGAAGCGAAATTATCACCGCATCTAAGTCCTTAAGCTTCAAAAGCTCATGATAATCTGTGAATAATTGTTTAACCCCAAAACCCTTGGCATAGTTTAAAGCCTTCTTCGAGGTGTCTGCAGCAGCCAACACCCTTACAGCCTTCAAATTTAAACAGTTCCTTAGGTGAACCTTACCTATAAATCCGAGGCCGATCACTCCCAAGTTAAGTTTTTCCATCTCTACCACAGACACACTAGACTAGGCGTTTATCTAAACCCAATTTACAAGCAACCCTATACCCTAACGCTATAGACTTTTCAGAAAGACCTTTCCTAGGAAATCTTTTCCTAAAATAGTCGATACTAGCCCCCTTAACAACAAATGAGGTCTTTCCTAGGCCTTCTTTCTCAGCCAACCTTAAATGAACCACTGATTTTGGATTAACGCCCATAATTGTTGCGGCTACGGCATCAACTGCTATGGGGTCTTGGCTCACCATCACAAGCCCTAACCTTAATGTTTTTGAGCCGCAAACAGTCAAGCCATCCAACACATGAAGATCAAACGGCATAACTTTATTTAATGCAACAATAACCTTATCCAGTTCAGAGTGATACTCAAATTTCTTCGGGTAAGGATTGCACCCATAAATGTTTTTCAAAGCAGCAGAAATCTTCGTGAAACTCATATACTTCATCTTCGGAACATTCACACACAAATCAGCATCCCTAATGATTTTGGGAACCGAAAACTCAAAAACCTCATCCACAACCTTCACCGTAGTTTTTTCCGCCTCAACCACGGAAAGATTAACCAAATCCACATTACAATCTTTTGCAAGCTTCTCATAACCCAAATATTTGAATGCATACTTACACTTCATGGCAGAAGCATCAGATTCCACAATAGAAATTTCAACATCAGAGGAAATCTCCTCACGAAGCAAGCCTATCAAAGCAGCAACAAAAAGGGGATCCGTGGTCTGGCCAGTAGACCAATCCCAATAATAACACATATTTGGCTTAATAACAATCTTTTTCGCTTCAGGAAACGAGTAATCAATTAGATTGAATGCTTCCCTAATCGCCTTTTTAATTAAATCGACATCCCGAGTTTTACATTCAACCAATCCAACTAAGCTCATCGAAACCACCAAAATTTGTCAATTCACTTTCCCCAAGCAATGTAACGCCGCCCAAACAGAAAAGTTACCAAGCCACCAGCCAAAATGACATTGTTAATGAATAGTTCAATAAATATGCGTCTCGCAAAAACCAGCAAACCCAAAACTGAAAAAATAATTGCCAAACTAAGCGAAGAAAACGGGCTCATAACTATTAGGGCTATACCGCTAGCCATCAATATCAAAAAGATTATCGGGTTAAAAATGAAAAGGATTATTTCAGCTAGGGCTATCCTTTTTGGGAGAGAAAGCCTTCCCTTAAAAAGAAGCTTTAAACATTTAACCCACAAGCCAATCAGCTGATTAGCACGCCTAACCTTAACCTTAAACTTCGTAAATAAACTTGTCGGAAAACTCGTGTAAAATACTACTTCAGGAGCTAAAATACTCCTATAGCCCCGAGAAACCACGTTTAAGGCCGTTCCAGAATCGTCAGAACCCGTCTCACAGTCAAAATGGTCGAAGGCGTCCCGCTTATAGGCACAGAAGCCACCCTCAAATCTAATAGTTGAATGAATCTTTGATTCGCCAAGCCTAACAAAATTGGCAAGCTGCAAATAGGATTCCTCAGCCCTAGTCACCCAAGACTCCCCAACATTCAAGTTTACGCTTCTCCCAGTGACCGCGCCTACGCCGGGATCAGCCAAATAAGGCATAGCCTTCCGCAAAATATCCGGAGGCCACCTAGTATCCGCATCAGAAACAATCACAATAGGCTTAGTCGACACCTTTAAAGCCCTATTTAAGGCAGCAGACTTCCCAGCCCTCGGATTCTGCCTCACCAATCTAATGCTTAAACTAGGACGCCTCTCCATAAAACCCTCAATCTTCCTCACAGAACCATCATCCGAAGCATCATCAACAACAATAATCTCCATCTTCTCCTTAGGATACAAAACACTCTCAACGTTCTCCAACTTAGATTCAATATTCGCCTCCTCATTATGGACAGGAATCAAAATCGACACTTCAGACTCAAAACTCTCATCGACTTGAATATTCCAAGCCCTTTTAACATATCTCCTCAAATAAAGGAAATAAACTAAATAAGTCCCCAAGAAAATGGATAAAGAACACAAAAAAACGATTTGTAACATTCTATAGCAACTTTTCCTTTAACAGCTTAAATGTTTCATAAGCATGTTTCTCTTTCGATACGCCAACAGCTAAGCCCTTTATGTTCGGCAAACCAGCTATATAATCCACAGCTTCTTCAGGCTTTAGATAGCTAGCCGCCAAAATACTTATAGCCAAAACATTAGGTTTGGGCAGACCAGCCAAAGCCTTTTCGCATTCTTCCCTTGAAGGGACCATTTGAAACCCAACTTTGTTAAAAGGCGCAGCAACAATGGCATCTTCCAGGTTTATGTGCCACTCCCTAAACTTTTTAACAAGGAAGGCGAAATTGCCAGTGTTAAAGCCAGGCTTTATTCCCCTATCCAGCATGAAATCCACATATGCCCTAAAAAGCCAGTCCAAGTTAAAGCCTAAACAAACGTCAGTCACAAGTTGATGAAGCAAAACACAACTTAAACGCGCATTTTTCCCAAATGCGGATTTTATCCTTGAAATTTCATAGGCCAAATACGCTTTCATAAGCGAAATAGGCTTTGCCCTCAAAACCCCATTTAACCCAGAAACCACAGTTCCAAAATTTCCCGAAAAAAGGATTTCCTTGGCGACTGTTTTAGCTAATCCTGGTACACCGCCCTTTTGAGATGCCATCCTGACATACTCATAAGCGTAAGGCACAATACCATAGAGATCCAAATGCTCAACAACACCATTCTCGTTTAAAATCTTCAAAATTGAAAGCGTTGTATTGCTAACTGAAAACATGAAGCCATTCGCCCCATTTTCAACAGCAATCGACACCAGTTTAGCAGCGTATTCGGGCGATGTAGGCGTATCACCCCTAACCCTGCTTCTTTCTTGAGATAGATGGCTAATCCCGTGGAACGGGTTATCCCCAACCAAAAGCGCTTTTTCTTGGCTGCTCATTTATTTTTCGCCTTCGCCTTCACTTCGTCAATTACCAAATCAACCTTGGCACTGCTGAAAAAGTTCGGCTCAACATTTTCTCCATCAATTAGGGATTTTACAAAACACTCATCTTCACGGTAATATTCAGGCGCTCCAAGCCAAAAACCAACACCATCCTTTAAATCATGCCTAAACCACCTAAATTTTTCCCCGCCATTCAAGCTTAACTCCAGCTCATCATCATTCACCCTCATAACGCCTTTAGAACCCTTAACGGTAAACCCAACTTCTGGCATGCGATACCCATCCACACACCAGGAAACATTAAACTTGCCACCAACTCCGCTTTGAGTTTCAACTTCAAAAAATGCGGAATCCTCTGAATCCTCACCAAACAGAGAATCTATTTTTGC
>Ga0078972_1009374_pt1 | contig 19367 bp, 23 predicted proteins | sample YelNatPaOPGAMG01_FD_67568 | JGI IMG/M metagenome (GOLD analysis project Ga0078972, IMG submission 67568) | Hot spring thermophilic microbial communities from Obsidian Pool, Yellowstone National Park, USA - OP-RAMG-01 (SPADES assembly) (version 2) | ecosystem: Environmental > Aquatic > Thermal...
TGAGTCCCCCGGTTGTTCTACCGGGGGGTTCACACCCCCCGCTCGCCAGTATTTGCGTCACGTACCCGCGCCGGATGCCAGCCGGTAGCACCACCGGGGGGTCACACCTCCCGCTCGCCTGCCGTATGCATTCCGCCCATTTCGCTCTTGCCCTGTCTGGTCGGCTGGTGTACATCCCCAGCCGCTTGGTCTGCCGTCAACTCGGCAGCTTACGCTGCCGGTTCGCCGAGGGAAATTGTGTACAGATTCGTTGTCTCCTGGTTTGCTTACTCTCTGGTCTTGCTCAGTGGGACTGCCTTGCCCGGCTGCGAGGAGTATGCCCCGCCGCCGGAGTCGCCCACGGAGACGGTTAGAGAGATCAGCTGCCGTTTTGATGCCGCCACGGCCGGCACCCTTCGCGGCCAGGTAATCTGGCAAGGGGCCATTCCCGATGTGCCGAGGTATCGCGCGCCGATCAGTCCCGGCTCCGAACATGCCGGCCAACCCTACCGTCTCTGGCCCAATCCGCATGCGCCGCACATCGATCCGGTCAGCAGAGGTGTGGCCGGGGCCGTGGTGTTCTTGCGCGGCATAGATCCCCGGCGGGCACGGCCGTGGGACCATCCGCCCGTCCGTATTGAACTGCGTGATTATCAGATCCATGTCTGTCAGGGCGATCACGATGGCTCATCGGGCTTCGTCCGCCGCGGCGATGCCATTGCGATAGTTTCGCGGCAGGACCTGTTTCACTCGCTCCGAGTCCGCGGGGCCGCCTTCTTCACACGCGCTTTTCCGGACGCGAATCAACTGTGCAGCCGACGCCTGGATCGCTGCGGCCTGGTGGAATTAAGCAGTGGCTGTGGCTATTTTTGGATGCGCGGTTGGCTGTTCGTAGACGAGCATCCCTACTACACGCACAGTGACGCCCAGGGGCATTTCACTCTGCCGCAAGTGCCGCCGGGCCGCTACCAACTGGTGTGCTGGCTGCCCGATTGGCATGAAGCGGCTCGCGAATTGGATGCCGAAACGGCCCTCATCTGCCGACTGACGTTCCGTCCGCCTGTCGAGATCGTGCAGCCGGTGCAACTCATGCCTTGCCAGACGCAGACGGTATCGATCCAGCTAGATGCAAGTCGTTTCGGTGACAAACGAGAGGGGCCATAGGGTGAGAGAGAAGGACGCTTACGAGCGCTTGGCCGACGAGTGCGCCGAGTTGCGCCGCCTCAACAAACGTCTCCAGCAGCTCCACCACCAGATCGAGTATCAGTTGCAGTTGGCCCAGCGCATCCAGGCGAGTTTCCTGCCCAAGAGCTTGCCCGAGGTGCCGCAGGGTCGGTTCGCCGTCCACTATCAGCCACGCGATCGCGTCGGCGGCGACTTTTATGACGTGTTTCGCCTCGATGAGCAGCACGTCGGCCTGTATGTTGCCGATGTCATGGGCCACGGCGTTCCTGCCAGTCTGCTGACCATCTTCATCAAAAAAGGGGTCCAGGCCAAAGAAGTCTTTGGCCACGATTATCGCTTGGTGCCGCCGGAAGACGTGCTTCAACGGCTCAACAAAGACCTCCTCGATCAGCACCTCTCCGAGCATCCGTTCATCACGATGACCTATGCCCTGTACAATCATCGCGACGGCATTTTTCGTTTCGCGCGCGCAGGACATCCTTATCCGCTCTATGTTCCCCAGAGAGGCGAACCGGTGTTCTGGCGTCAGGAGGGTTTTTTGCTCGGTGTGGCCGATGCGACCTTTCCGGCGTGCAGTTATTCACTTCATCCGGGCGACAAAGTGCTGCTGTACAGTGACGGCATCGACAGCGGCCGCTTCGAGGACCATCTGCCCGGATCGGCCAGCTTGCTCGCCTGGGCCCGACGCCATTGCCATTTACCGATACAAAAATTCGTCGATGAGTTGGCTCGCGCTCTCTTCAGCACTAGCGAGCTGTTCGACGATGTGACGCTGCTGGGTTTGGAAGTCCTTGTGTAAGTGCGAGCCGGCGAACCGCAGACGAGTCTGATTGCGCTCGCCAGCGGTTCGCAGCTGAACTATAATGCTGTCCATGAGCAACGCATTCCTGGCCGAGTTGGCTCGCTTCGGTCCTCAGCGGTCTTATGCGCCGCCGTCGCGTGCGGAGGCCCAGGTTTATTGCAGCCGGCTGGCGCGCACGCACTATGAGAACTTCACCGTCGCCTCGACGCTGTTGCCGCGGCGCCTGCTGCGCCATTTTCATACGGTTTACGCCTACTGCCGCTGGGCCGACGACCTTGCCGACGAGGCGGGCGGCGGAACGCAGGCCCGGGCCCTGCTCGAGTGGTGGCGCCAAGAACTGCTCGACTGCTACCAGGGTCGGCCGCATCATCCCGTCTTTGTCGCCTTGCAAGATACGATTCGTCGCTTTCATGTTCCGCCGCAGCCGTTTCTCGATTTGCTCTCGGCTTTCCAGCAGGACCAACTCGTTAAGCACTATGAGACGTTCGCGCAGTTACTCGGTTACTGCCGCTGCTCGGCCAATCCTGTGGGGCGGCTGGTGCTTTACCTGTGCGAAGCCTTCGATGACGAGCGTGCGGCGCTAGCGGACCACATCTGCACGGCCCTGCAATTGACGAATTTCTGGCAAGACGTGGCACGGGATTTTGCCCTTGGCCGCGTCTATCTGCCGCGCGAAGACCGCGAACGTTTCGGCTACAGCGACGACGACTTGGCGGCGCGGCGTTTCACGCCCGCCTTCGCCGAGTTGATGCGCTTCGAGGTGCAACGCACGCGCGCGATGTTTGCGCGCGGCCTGCCGTTGGCCGAATGCATGCCGGAAGCGATGCGGGCCGACATCGAGCTGTTCGTGCAGGGCGGCTTGGCCATTCTTCGTAAAATCGAGCGCCAAGGCTACAATGTGTGGGCGCAGCGTCCGACGTTGGCCAAGTGGGAAAAGGGAATGCTTTGGGCCGCCGCACTGGGACGGCGCCTGCGTCGGAAGATAACAAGGTAACTGCATGGAGTGGGCAAGCAAGGAAATCCGAGCCACGCCCGTAAGCGCGCCGGCGGCAATACTGCGGCCTGGCCGTTCTGGATCCGATCGGCGGTGCTTGTCCTCCTCCTATGCTTGGTGTGAGCAGCTGACACGGCGTCAGGCCGGCAATTTTTATCATGCTTTTCGTCTCCTGCCGACGCCGCCGCGGCGAGCCATGTGCGCCTTATACGCTTTCCTGCGCGTGGCCGACGATTTGACGGACGGTCCCCAGGCGCTTGCCGACAAGCGCCGCGCTCTAGCCGAGTGGCGGCGGCAGCTCGAGGACGCCCTGGTCGGCGTCTATGCTCACCCCCTACATCCGGCTTTTCATCACACGGTCAAGCATTACGGCATCCCCCGCCGCTGTCTGGACGACGTGCTTGACGGCGTGGGCATGGACCTGGACACGGATCGCTATGACACCTTTGCCGATCTTTATCGTTACTGTTATCGTGTGGCGTCGGCAGTCGGCTTGGCCTGTATTCATATTTGGGGCTTCCGCGATGCACGAGCGCCATTCTATGCCGAAGCGGCCGGCATCGCCCTGCAATTGACGAACATCCTGCGCGATCTGGCCGAAGACGCGGCCCGCGGTCGGGTTTATTTGCCCCAAGAAGATCTCCAACGCTTTGGCTACTCTGTTGCCGACCTGGAACAAGGCTGCTGGGACGAACGTTTTCGTGCCTTGATGCGCTTCCAGGTCGAGCGCGCCCGCAGCTATTACGAAGCGGCGGCGCCGTTGGCCCAACTGCTCGGCCCCCCTGGCCGGGCCGTGTTTCTTGTCATGCTGCGCACCTATCGCGGCTTACTGGAAGCGATTGTGCAGCGCGATTACGATGTGTTCCGCGGCCGGGTCCGCTTAAGTCGATGGCGCAAATTATGGCTGGCGGCGCAGGTACTACCGCTGCGCTGGGGATGGGGATGATAAACCGCGTTCCCATCCAAAACAGGCGAACGCGGCCCCGTCTCAAGGAGAAACACGGCGGATGACGCTTTTTTCTCCCATTTGCACCTCATACACGACTTCCTTGTCCCATTTCTTGCCTTTCGGATCTTGGAGAGTAAGGGCCACTCGGCAGCGAAACTGATTGGGCGCTGCTTCGCTTTGCTTCGTCTCGGCGCACAAAAAACTCAGCAGCCGCCGTCCCTCCTTCCAATCGGGATCGACGCCCTGAAGGGGACGATCGGGACCGGCGAACGCCTCCGGCGGCTCGCCTCGACTCCAAGCATCGAGAAATTGCTCGACGATTTTCTCGGCCTTGTCCGCCGGTTGCTGCGGTTTTCCGCAGCCCGGCGCGATCAAGGCCCAGAGAATCATACCGGCAAAGCAGAGATTGCGATAACCATTCTTGGACATGACACGCTTCGTCAAGACCTCATCAGGGACTATTGATCGGGAGCTACCAAGCCATCGTTCCTACAGGCCAGGATCTGAAGGGTGTTCATGTCCGTCGAATTCGACAGGGCAGCGGTGTGGCCGTCGGAAAAAAGAAACTGGCAAATTCCGGGATGCCAGCTGCCGAACTTGCAATGCCACGGACCCGTCATGTCGTTCGGCCCTTGACCGAGGTTCCACTTGGTCTGCCCCGCAATGCGGGAAAAATTGCGGGGAAAATCGCCGTTCCAGATGGCCCCTTCGCCCCAGGTCGGCCCACTCTGGCCCCACATGCTCAGAACGGAATGTTTCTCGCCGACCAGGAAAGTATTGCTCGTCCCGTCGGTGATGTCTTTCAGAGCGGTCTGCGACGACGTGGACGTGACCTGGTCGCTGCTGTTGACCTGGAAATTGGCGTAGCACATGGCCCCGCGGCACTGGGGATTGTCCACGATGGCGTTGTAGAACTGCCCGCCATTGCAAGCGTAGTCGCCCTGCGTTCCGGGATGCAGCTGCGAATCGGGAATGCCGGTGCTGGAGATTTCGTACTGCGTGCTCGGCATCGGGCCGCTGCGGCGCGTGGGGCAGACGTACTGTTTCACGAAGGCGTTCTGCACAGCCGGCGTTTGTTCGTAATAGTTGTTGGCCAGGTTCCACTGCATGTACAGGTTGTTTTGCTCCATGTAGGGAAGAATGACCACGAACCAGGTGGCATGTTGCGGCCCCACACGGCTGGGAGGCAGGGCGTTGTAGACGTCATGGTAGTTGTGGATGGCCAGCCCCATCTGGTGCAGGTTGTTGTTGCACTGGGCGCGTGCGGCCGCCTCGCGGACTTTCTGCACGGCCGGCAGCAGCAGGCCGATGAGCACGGCGATGATGGCGATCACCACCAAAAGCTCGATCAGCGTGAAGGCAATGCGACGTTGCGGATGCTGGGTTGTCATGGCGATACTCCTTGATCTTGAAAGACCCACGTGGGACAAACCGACGAGCAATTCGGTCGAGATGCCGAGCCTCTTCTGCACGTAGCGGAGGGTGCGCGAAACCATGTCGGTGCTGCCTCGTTGCTCGCAGGACATAAGGTTTGGCGCGCGGCGGGGCGCCGCGATGCGCCGTCAACAATACAAGCTAAGAAGCGGAAAATAGGTTGGCGGATGCCAAGAAGGACCGGGCACGCCGTCACGACGAGACGGGAACTCAGGAGAAACCGGGAAGAAGAGAAGCAGCGGCAGGCATAAGCAAGCCCTTACACGCTAAGGGATGAGGAACAGAATAACATCCTCCTTCCTTCTTACATTATGGACCCAGTGGGGCAGTGTCCAATGGTTTTTAGTAATTGAACACGTCGTCGCCGTTTAGCCGCGAGCCGTAGGCGAGCGCTCGCCTGATGTCCAATGGTTTTTAGTGATTGAACACGTCGTCGCCCAAACCGACGTTGATCCGCATGTTGGCGAAGCTGTAGACTTCGACGAGTTGGCCCGGATCGCCGGCCTGGCGCGGCCAATCGTAAAATTCCACGCGGATCGGCAAGTGCGTTTCTTTGTCGAAGTAGATAATGTCTCGATAGTACAGGAAATGTCCACTAGCGTTGTCGGGATGGAGGATTTCGACGCGCGTGCAACGGCGCCGGTTGTACTCGTACTCAGCGATTTGTACCTGAGTCGGCAGATGGAGGCGGCGTTCCTCTTCCCAGGCACGGGCGAAGCGTTCGATCATGTTGCCGATGCCGGCCTCGGTGATGCTGCGCTTGCTGGTCTGCCGTGCCCGCGGATCATTGGGATCAAGGGAGATAAAACCGGCAAACGAACCGAACACGCCTTTGGGACGAACACGCATTTTGCCGTCATTCTTGCCGGCGACGTAGCAAACTTCCTGCCCCGCTTCGATGCGTGGCCGTAACCAACGCAAATAGACGCTGAACGGCTGCGTCCGCACTTTCATTTCCATGACGGTATCTTCTGGCGGCATTTTGCCGTTGACCCGTTCGCGCTTGATGAGCAAACAGGTGTAATCACGCACATTGTGATACGCTTTTTGTGCTTCCTGGATCAGACGCAGCGGTTCATCCAGCGGCGAGACCTGCTGGGGCGAAACCGGCGCCGCGCCGGCCGATACGGCCGGTCCCCCAGCCCCAGATACGGAAGGTTGACCGGAAGACGGAGGCGAGAGAGGCGGTTGACTGGCACCGAGCAATATCAGTCCCAAAACGCCGAGCATGCCGTAGTACCACCAAGGCCGACTCCATGTGGAACGCAGAACACAGTTCATAGACATACTCTCTCCCGAGTCCGTAGTCCGGGCCGCACCGCTCCCTACCCCAGGGTGCGGCTTGGGCCTTAAGCTCTCGCAGCTGGCGTGCCGTTGTCCTAAAACGTCGGCGGAATTATTGTGCTGAGGAGGGGAAAAAGCTCAACCCATAGGAGGTTGCGTCGATGATTGCTCTCCCCTTGCCGTGGGTGGGGGCGGCAACACATCCTGCCGCCGTCGGGGGCCTCTGTGTATAATTTACATGGCCCTTGCAATTCCGGGTAAAAAAGAAAACGCCATGACAGTTGCCCCGCACATCCGCACGCTGGTATCGATGCCTTTTGAAGAAAATAGCTACGTGGTCTGGCGGCCTGGCTCGACCGAGTGCGTGGTCATCGATCCGGGGTTGCAGCCGGAGCTGATCGAGGAATGTCTGCGTGAAGAAGGCTTAACCGTGCGCGCCATCCTGAACACGCACGGCCACGCCGACCATATCGCCGGCAACGAGTCCATGAAGCAGCTCGCCCCCGACGCTCCGCTTGTCATCGGCGCCGGCGATGCGCGAATGCTTACTGATCCGGAAGCCAATCTCAGCGCTATGTTCGGCCTCGCCGTCCTCAGTCCAGCCGCCGATCAAACAGTGAAGGAGGGCGACACCATCGAAGCAGCGGGACTGGTCTTTCGTGTGCTGGACCTTCCCGGCCATTCCCCCGGCCATGTTGTTTTTGTGCAGGAAGGGACGTCGATACGAGTGTTCGGCGGCGACGTGTTGTTTCGCGGCAGCATCGGCCGCTACGATTTTCCCGGCGGCAACGGCCCGCTGCTGTTGGAAGGCATCCGTCGCAAACTCTTCACCCTGCCGGCGGATACCGTGGTGTATCCCGGACATGGCCCAGTGACCACAATTGGGCACGAGAAACGCACCAACCCATTTCTCTCTGGAGAATAAAGCCCCCCTAACTCTGACCTTGACTATTATTCCGAAGAGTAGGAGCAACCGGCAAATCGTGCAGTGTCATGATGTGCATGAGAGCGATGCGAGCTACCCGACTGTTAATAAGTCGAAGGCCCGGAGTCGAGCAAACCCACGGTAATATCGTGCTGACCCATCATGATGAGATCAGGATGAAGCCCATCATAGGCTTCGCCGGAACTTGTCACGATGCGCAAAGGCCGGAATGGACGCGAACGAACACGATCGCGAATGTCGTCAGCAGTCAACATGATTTACTCTCCTACATGAGCGATGGATGCTGTAAATGACACCACATCGCTCCGTTATTCGCCATGCATCTTGGAGGAAAAACAAAGACGCCGCCGTGCGAGGGGAGTTCTCTCGCACAGCGGCGTTGGAATGCGCCAGACTCGCAAGCGGCTTAGTACATGTCCTCGTACCCACCACCACCGCCGCCGGCTGGCTTCTTCTCTTCCTTGGGCACTTCGGCCACCAGCGCGTCGCTGGTTAACAGCAGTGTGGCCACGCTGGCCGCGTTTTGCAACGCCGAACGCACTACCTTGGTCGGGTCGATGATGCCTTCTTTGACCATATCGCAGTAGCGGTCCAAACGGGCATCGTAGCCGTAATTGGTGTCCTTGTTTTCTAGCACCTTGTTCATGACCACTGCACCATCCTGGCCGGCGTTTTCGGCGATCTGCTGGATGGGAGCGCGGCAAGCACGGACCACGATGTTGTAACCGATCTCTTCGTCGTGTGTCAGATCCTTAGGCGGCTTGAGGCCCGCCGAGGCCCGCAACAGGGCCACGCCGCCGCCGGGCAGCACGCCTTCCTGGGCCGCAGCCCGCGTGGCATGCATGGCGTCTTCGACACGCGCTTTCTTCTCCTTCATCTCGCTCTCGGTGGCGGCGCCGACGTTGATCTTGGCCACGCCGCCGGAGAGTTTAGCGATCCGCTCGCTCAGCTTTTCTTTGTCGTAATCACTGGTCGATTTCTCCAGTTCGCGTTGGATCTGCTGGATACGACCCTGGATGGCCTGCTTCTTGCCGTAGCCTTCGATGATCGTCGTGTTGTCCTTGTCGATCTTGACTTTCTTGGCCCGCCCCAACTGATCCAGGCGCACATGTTCCAACTGAATGCCGAGATCCTCGAAGATGGCTTGGCCGCCGGTCAGGATGGCGATGTCTTCGAGCATGGCCTTGCGACGATCGCCGTAGCCTGGCGCCTTGACGGCGGCGCACTTGAAGGTGCCACGCAGCTTGTTGATGACCAGCGTCGCCAGCGCCTCGCCCTCTACTTCCTCAGCGATAATCAGGATCGGCTTGCCCTGATTGAGGACTTTTTCCAACACCGGCACCAGATCTTTATTGCTGGAGATTTTCTTTTCGTAGATGAGGATGTAAGGATCTTCCAGCTCGCACTCCATCTTCTGCGGATCGGTGACGAAGTACGGCGACAGGTAGCCGCGATCGAACTGCATGCCCTCGACGAACTCATGGGTGGTTTGCAGCGTCTTGCCTTCCTCAACGGTGATAACGCCGTCCTTGCCGACCTTGTCCATCGCTTCGGCGATGATGCGGCCAATTTCGCGATCATTGTTGGAGGCCACGGAGGCGACGTTCTCCATGTCCTTTTTGGTTTTGACGTCGATCTTCATGGCCTGGAGCTTGGCCACCACGTCTTCGACCGCTTTTTCTATGCCGCGCTTCATGAGCATGGGATTGGCGCCTGCAACGACGGCGCGAAGACCCTCGTTGAAGATGGCCTCGGCCAAGACGGTGGCCGTAGTGGTGCCGTCGCCGGCCACGTCGCTGGTCTTGCTGGCCACTTCCTTGACCATGCGCGCACCCATGTTCTCGTATTTGTCTTCCAGCTCGATTTCCTTGGCCACCGTGACACCGTCCTTGGTGACCGTCGGCGAACCAAACGATTTCTGCAAAATGACGTTTCGGCCCTTGGGACCGAGCGTCACCTTAACAGCGCGGGACAATTTGCTAATGCCCCGCCGCATCGCTTCTCGCGCTTCCTGATCGAATGCAATCTGCTTCGCAGCCATCTTGCCTCCCGTTGGGTAATAGTCGTGAACGCAAATAAAGGTCGAGGATTTCAACGCTGCTGAGCGAGGGAAGTACGCCCCTCACTCAGCAGCGTTGAAATCGCAGATTAGACCGATTATTCCTCCAGTACGGCCAACACGTCTTCCTCGCGCATGAGGAGAATGTTCTCCCCGCGGCTCTCTTTGAATTCGTCGCCGGCCCAATTGGTGAACAGCACTACATCCCCTTCCTTGACCTGGAGCGGCTGACGAGTACCGTCCTTGAGCAATCGGCCGGGACCGACGTGCAGCACTTTGCCCTTTTGCGGTTTGTTCTTGGCCGTGTCCGGCAAAAGAATGCCGCCCGCCGTCTTTTCCTCTGCCTCAAAGCGACGGATCACAATCCGATCGCCCAGCGGTCTGATTTTCATGCCCTTCTCCTGAAGTCCAACCCGGATACGAGTTCCTTGCATCGGTCTGGCAGAAAGCAAGTTTCATGCCTGAAAGAATTATCAAGCAGAAGAACTGAGATACCAAGCAGTTACGTTAGAATTGGCAAGACGGTTGCCTGACCGCATCTCTGCCAAGTTTGCGCGGGCGAAAGAAACAACCTGTCGGAATGGCAGTATCCGCTCGATCCGTTTCGATTCTCTACAGGAGAGAGGACAAGCCTTGCCGAGGGTCGTTACTTCGAGAGGGAGGAAGCCGGACGACGTGGGGAGCGGAAATGAATACGAGCAATTTCCTTGCTTTCGTTGGAAATGATTTCCAGCAACACGATCACGGCCCCGTCGGGGACTTGTTCATAGCGGCAGGGGCGGCCGTCGAGTAACACTTCGGTCTTGTCTGTGATGCGAAAATCGTCATCCTTCGCGGCAACAAAAGACAGCACCTTGAGGGCGAGAAACTTGTTGTCCGTACGGAACTCTTTGTGCTCCAAGCAAGCACGAACCGGACAAAGATAGAGCAGCGCCACAAGCAGGGTCGTCAGCCACCGAATCATGCTGTCACTCCTCCGCGGGGTTGAAGTGTTGATCGTGTTGGTTGTTTCAGCATAGTTGCAGGGCATTTCGCAAAGGTCATGCCAGAGAGAGACCCACTGTACTATGTTTGACGGAATATATTTATCTGAAAGGACTTATATTGAGAAATGACAGATAGCTTGGATGCAGGGGCAGGAAACTGTGCCCAAAGGCTAAGCAAGAAGTGATGCGGTCCTAGTCAGGTCCATTCTAGAATGGACCTGGTCATCTTGTTGTGGGAGAAGGCGGTTGCATTTCCACCAGGGTCAGCAGAGCAGCCTTGGCGACAGCTTCTGGCAGCGAAGGAGCTCGCATACTGGCCAGCTGCTTGGCAATGGCATTGCCTTTTAAGACGTGCAAGACGCGACAACAGCAGTAGCCGGCGTGTGTCTGGATCTCCAGATAGCAGCCCAGGGCGTTGAGGCGTTTCACCAACCGCTCCGCTCCGGTCCAGCTCAGCGACACACCGGAGGCATCGAAGGGCTGGCCCAGGCGGGCGAAGGCTCGGCTGAGTTGTTGTTCCAGGATCGCGCCCGCGCTCATGTTTTCAATGATGCCAGCCACAGCCGGCGTGGAATCGGCAGTGGTGCGCGAAGTCTCACGGTCTTTCGGCGAACTCGCTCTCTGGTTGCGCGGATTGCTGCTCATGCGAGGTTTTCTCGGCGATAGGGGGTGCTTCATCGCACCCTTGATAGTAACGCAGGACCTGTAGGGACGCAAGGACCATTTGCTCCCTTTCTGCCTGCGCCAGGAAGAGCGTCTCGGAGCGGAAAAGCGAGGCCCCGCGGGGGCCGTTTTCATCGGCTTCCGCGGGGCCTCCGAGTTACCGTTTTGGCGCCGATCATGCGCAGGTAAAGACGGGTTGGACCTCAGCCATTTCCTGGTCTTTGCGATCCATCTCGTCGAGGATCACCGGATGCCAGGCCATTTCCCGTTGATGGCGTGGAACATAGTGCTCACGCGCCCACCGGCGCAGACGCAACTCTTCGATCAAATCCACCTCCACCGCAACACTGCTTAACATAAGTGTTTGTCCTCGTGCCCCAAATGAATTTACAGAGTGGTCCTTCTCACCCCTTGATGTGTGAAAAGTATATCGGCAAATCGCCCAAAGGCAAGTAAGTTTTTGTCTTTCCGTCAAGATTTTTTCACGCCGAGCAGCTGATTGGCGCCGCAACGTTTGCCGCGCCGCTGTCCCGGTAAAGGCGGCAAGACCGGAAAGGAGGCCGACGCCGGAAAGGAAACTTTTTTCGATTTTTTCCTTGCACACTCGCTCCGGCTCCAGGATACTGCTTATTCTGGGCCAATGTTCCTGGCTTTACCTTTCTGGGAGGTGTCCGATGGTTCGCTTGCGCTTTGTGGCTCCGTTGCTGGTTGTTGCCCTGTTCGGAAGCAGTCTTCTCATGGGAGATGACAAAGTCGACCCGATTATCGTAAGGGTGCAGCTGCCGCCCAATTACAAACAGCTGGGGCTGACTCCGAAACAGAAAAACGACATCCTAAAAATCCGCGCCAAATATGCTGCCGAAATCCAAGAACTGGAGCAGAAGATCAAAGACTTGAAAAAGCAAGAAAAGACGGCTTACGAAAGCGTCTTGACGGCTGCTCAGAAAGCACGGCTGCAAGAGATCCGTAACGGGAAAAAGGAGGCTGACGACGACGCGCCCGTACCTGTGGACAAGAAAAAGAGCGCAACAGCCAAGGACAAGAAATAGCCGCCTGCATGAAAGCTGTCTCACTTCTCGCGGCTAAACAACGGAAGCGATCTAATCGAGACTTACACGACCGTGTTTGTGCGGAATAGCTCAAAGGCCGCTTCCCAAGCCTCCGTGGGGCGATCGAACTCCGGCTCGGTGGATGCTATTTCGGGGCCGTCGGCGCTGGAGCGCAGGAAAGCGCGCCATTTCTTGTTGTCGCCTTGGGCGATGCCGAGGAACACTTCGCCGAGATTGGGACCGCTTACCCTCCAGATGTTGTCTTCGCCGGCCGGTTCTGCTTTGCACTGACGCTGTTTGAACCAAAAGGGGAAAATCGGCGCCATGCGCACCTCCCGGTCATCCCTTGGGACGATTGCTGCTTTCCTCTGTCCCATCCGTCAGACGCAGGTCGCGGACTTTCGAGTTAATCTGTTGCAGGGCGTTGGTGGCGTCCTTGACGCTGTGCTTGGCAGCAGCTTCTTGGAGCTTCTGAGCGCTCTTACTCAGGGCGTCTGTCACTTCCGCGAGGATCTTGCGGTTCTTTTCAGGGACTTCCTCTGCTTTGGATAGGAAGCGGGAGGTTTGTTCGATGCCTTTGGCCATGTCTTCCAGGTCGTTCCAGTGGTCGAGATAGAAGGCTTCGTTGGCGGCGCTGGCCTGAGCGCGGATGCGCGTGAGCAATTCAGCATAGGGGAGGACTTGGCCGTTTTCCGGCAGCGGCCGCAGCGGCACCCGCTCAGCCGGTATCGCGCAGCCAAGCGCCAGCAAGAGCGTTCCGCAGAGCAGAAGACGTATCATGATGTACCTCAATTTAGCGGCTAAAGCGCTGGCCATACTGCTCTTCGGGAATCCCGCTCCAGGTCCGCGGCGCCCCTATGCCCGGTTGAATATTGTCGTAGGGCAAGAGAGCCCTCGCGCGGTCTTGTTGCTCTGGGATGGACAAACCGCGCGGATCAACCTTCTGCGGGGTCGCATCGCGCATGCGCGGTCCTGTTATGCCCGCACAGCCGGCCAGCAGTAAACTCACCAGAAGTAAACGGCGCATCTTCTCTGCTTCCTTTCCTGGAGACGGACGGGATTCCGGCCCGCCCTCTCCCTCCGTAATTATCGCGCATTATTATACGCCTGTCATCGGGGTCGAGGGGAAAAAACGCCGTGACAAACGGGACAGCCCTTGCAATCGCTAAACTCGGCGCGCTCGGCGCAGATCATCCCAAAGCACCCGACAGCGTCTTCCTACTTCTACCAATCTTGCCGACCGGCCCTGCGGCCGACTGTTCCCAACGGCAGGAGGCCGTTAATCCTGGCCGGCGCGCGCGGACGAAAGATAAACAAGGGATTCCCATTAGCTTATCGTACCGAGAACGCTTCATGATCGAAAAACTATATCTGCCGCAGACATTGGTCTTGGAAGGGGAAACGCTGCTCGGCGAACAGGATTTGTACCTGTTCAACGAAGGCAGCCATTGTCGGCTCTATCGCAAATTGGGTGCTCATCCCTGCACGCGCAATGGCGTATCGGGCACCCACTTCGCCGTATGGGCGCCGGCGGCGGAACAGGTCTCCGTCATCGGCGATTTCAACGGCTGGACCAAAGGCAAGCATCGTCTTCATCCCCGCGGCTGCTCCGGTATCTGGAGCGGCTTTTTCCCCGGCATCGGTCCCGGCGTCGCCTACAAGTACCACATCGTCTCGCACTACAACGGCTATCAGGTCGATAAAAGCGATCCGTTCGCCTTCTATCAGGAAGTGCCGCCGCGTACCGCATCCATCGTTTGGGACCTCGATTATCATTGGCGCGACCGGGCCTGGATGCAGCAGCGCCACCAGCGCAACAGCTTATCGGCGCCGATGTCGATTTACGAAGTCCATCTCGGCTCGTGGATGCGCCTGGCCGAAGAGAACAACCGTTTCTTGACCTATCGGGAGTTGGCGCCGCGTTTGGCCGATTATGTGCAGCGCATGGGCTTCACGCATGTGGAGTTCCTGCCTTTGACCGAGCACCCCTTTTACGGTTCCTGGGGCTATCAGACGACCGGCTATTTTGCGCCGACCAGCCGCTACGGCACGCCGCAGGACTTCATGTATCTCATCGATTACCTGCACCAGCGCGGCATCGGCGTCCTTCTCGATTGGGTGCCGTCGCACTTCCCCAGCGACGAGCACGGCCTGGGCTTCTTCGACGGCACGCATTTGTACGAACATGCCAACCCGCAATTGGGCTATCATCCCGATTGGAATAGTCTTATTTTCAATTATGATCGTCATGAGGTGCGCGCCTTCTTGCTGTCGAGCGCCTTGTTCTGGCTCGATCATTATCACATCGACGGCCTGCGTGTCGATGCCGTGGCGTCGATGCTGTATCTGGATTATTCCCGCAAGGCCGGCGAATGGGTGCCGAATATCTACGGTGGCAACGAGAACCTGGGGGCCATTTATTTCCTGCGCCGACTAAACGAGGAGGTCTATCGCAATTATCCGGATGTGCAAACCATCGCCGAAGAATCGACAGCCTGGGCGGGCGTGTCGCGGCCGACGTATGCGGGCGGTCTCGGCTTCGGCCTGAAGTGGGACATGGGCTGGATGCACGACACGCTGCGCTACCTGGCTCATGATCCCATCTACCGGCAGTATCATCATAACGAGCTGCTGTTTCGCATGGTCTATGCCTTTTCCGAGAATTTTGTGCTCTCGTTATCGCACGATGAAGTGGTGCATGGGAAAGGATCGCTGTTGGCGAAAATGCCCGGCGATGAATGGCAGAAGTTTGCCAACCTGCGTTTGCTCTACGGCTATATGTTCGGGCAACCCGGCAAGAAACTGTTATTCATGGGCGGTGAATGGGGCCAAGGACCGGAATGGGACCATGAAGCGGGCCTGGCCTGGGGCCAGCTGGAACATCCGCTTCATGCCGGCGTACAGCAGTGGGTGGCCGATCTCAACCGTCTGTACCGCACCGAGCCGGCGCTGCATGATCTGGACTGCGATGCACGCGGTTTTGCCTGGATCGACTGCAACGATGCGGCTTCCAGCATCATCAGTTTCATCCGCAAGGGCGCGTTCACCAGCGAAGTCATCCTCGTCGTCTGCAATTTCACGCCGGTGTTGCGGACGCATTATCCAGTAGGCGTGCCGTTCGGCGGTTTCTGGAAAGAAGTGTTGAACAGCGATGCGCCGCCCTACGGCGGCAGCGGCGTCGGCAACTGCGGCGGGCTGGTGGCCGCAGCAACACCTTGCCACGGCCAACCGTATTCCTTGACGTTGACCGTACCGCCCTTGGCCGTCCTCTTCTTCAAAGGGACGCCCCCCGAGGCGCCGGTAGCGCCGTCGCGGCTTTTGGGGCAATAAACCCTCGCTATCGGCGGCGCGAGATGGTAGGCTTTTTGGAAGATCGTCAACATCAGCCCGCCGCCGCGCGAGCAAGGGCAATCGAGAGCCCGCCGCGCAAGCAAGGGCAATCGAGAGCCCGCCGCGCAAGCAAGGGCAATCGGAAGCCCGCCGCGCAAGCAAGGCGCCGCCCTTGCTTGCGCGGCGGGCTCCCGTATAGCGCCGCCCTTGCTTGCGCGGCGGGCTCCCGTATAGCGCCGCCCTTGCTTGCGCGGCGGGCTCCCGGTAAGTTGCGACATCCAGCGAGGACGACCATCATGCCATTTGCTGTACCCTTCGTGACGTTGTGGATCTTACTCGCCCAGACACCCAACGGTTTCCCCAAGCCAACGCCCAACTCCGCAGATGAGCCGCGTGCGGCCTCTGTCTCGCTGACTGCGGCCGCACGCTTTCTCGATGCCGCAGCAGTCAACTGGACGCGCGAGCGCAAGTGCGCCACTTGCCACACCAACGTTCCCTACCTGATTGCGCGTGGCGCGCTCAAAGACGCTCCCACTGAAGGTCCGGCTTTTGTCCGCCGCTTCTTCGAGGACCGTGTCGCTCACTGGGACGACGAAGCCAAAGCGGCGAAGCCGCGCTGGGATGCCGAGGTGGTTGTCGTTGCCGTCGCTCTGGCTTTTGACGACGCCCATAGCAGCGGCAAACTACAGCCGCTGACGCGCCAGGCACTCGATCGCATGTGGACGCTTCAGCGACCCGATGGTGCCTGGAACTGGCTCAAATGTGCCTGGCCGCCCTTTGAGCACGACGATTATTTCGGCGCCGTCTTGGCCGCTGTGGGCACGGCCAACGCGCCCGATGGTTACAGCCAAACCGAGACGGCCCAGCAAGGACTGAAGAAGCTGAACCAATATCTTCGCCAAACGCCGCCGCCCAGTCTGCATCACAAAGCCTGGCTGTTGTGGGCCTCGACGAAGCTGGAGGGTTTGCTGACGCCATCCGAGCGGCAACAGACCATCAAGGACTTGCTGGCCCTCCAGCGCGCCGATGGCGGCTGGAGCCTGGCTTCACTGGGCGATTGGCAAGGCCATGACGGCCGCGAGAACGATAAGAATGCGCCCAGCGATGGCTATGGCACCGGCCTGGTCGTTTATGTGCTGCGACAAGCCGGCGTGTCGGCCAAGGACGAGGTGATAGAGCGCGGTGTTCGCTGGCTGCGCACCCATCAGCGCGCGTCGGGGCGCTGGTTCACACGCTCGCTCAACACCGATCGCGCCCATTACATCACCAACGCGGGCACAGCGTTCGCCGTCCTGGCCCTGACGGCGTGTGCGGAGAGGTAACGGCCTGGCGTTTTGTAATTTTGTCTGTTCGATGTGTAAATTGTGCAGAATGCCCGGCTTGTGAAGTTGGCCTTTGCGCGTTAGAGGCATTCTGCTATACCGCCTCGGCTTCGTGACGGACGCCCTGTCAGACTCGCTCTTTCGAGCTATTGGCCCCAGATACGGCCCGGAATCGCCGGGTTTGGAGGGACTTTCCATGCGCAAGGAAGCGCGGCACTGGGTTGCTCTGTGGGTGTCGGCCTTATGGGGCGCTCTTGCCGTGCCAACGCGCAGCGGTGCCTATCCGTGAGGACCGCAAGGGTGTCCCCCCCCCTTTGTCGGCGGTTCGCCGATGATGTCTCCTGATCTGATGTCTGCTCCGCCTCCCATGACCTATCCTGCGCCGACCTATGCGCCGCAGCGGCCGGTCCCTCCTTCTTTTCCCCAGAACGGGAGGACGGCCCAACCGAAACCCCTGATCCGCGCCCAGGCGCCCGAAGAGCCGAAGCCGGCCCGTCCACCGTTGTTGACCCTGCCGTCGCCCGAACAACTGGGCGTGGCCGTCCGGCCCGTTGAGAATGTCGTTGATTGGACGGCCCTTCATGCCCGCATGAAGGAATTAGGCGTCCTCAGCTTCCACATGGATTCGCTTCCCGACGGACGGTCGCGTTTCACCTGCTGGATGCCGGGCAATCGGTCGGGCCTGACGCGGCGCATCGAATCGGTGGCCGCTACTCAAGCCGAAGCGGTGCAGCACGGGCTTCAGGAAGCCGCCCGCCTGCGTCCCTAAGCGGGGTGAAACCCAGCATCCCGCTGGCTGGGGAAAAAAATGCTAAACTTGCGCGAACACAGGGCATCCCATTACTACTCAGAGGGCGCATCCATGATTTCGGTGAACCTTCAGGGCGTGGCAGATCTGGTCGTCCGCCAGGCGCAGCGCCACGGATACATTTTGCCGCGCCAGGTCCGCACCGTGTTGAACGAAGCCGGTTTGTGCGAATCGCTGTGGAAAGATGTGCTGGCCGTAGCCCGGCCATCGTTGACCTATCGCAAAGGGCGTTACTATTACAGCGCTCCCGTCAGCGACCGCGTTCGCCAAGAACAAGCGCAGCAGCTGGGCATTCGCAAGGCTGTTCGTGAAATTATCCGCCGCCATCGCCGTAATGCCCGTGTCGAACGACGAGAGGAAGATCGTCTCGATTTTGTCCAGCCTGTCCAGGTCCGTACAGAAGATGGCCGTGAATACACGGTGCTCACTCGTGATCTGTCGCCTACCGGCATTCGCCTGATCGGTACCCGTCGGTTGTTGGGGCAGAAAGTCCGTGTCCGCATCCCCGAGGGGGATGGCGCCAGGGCCAAAGAGTTCGTCGTGCGCATCTTGTGGACTTGCGCCGTCGGTGACGATCTTGTCGAAAACGGCGGTGCGTTTCTCGAAAGGGTGGATGCGGCCCTAGAATAAAGGAGGATCGGAGGGATGGGGTATGCCCTCCAGGGAAGCTATTCCCCTTGATGAGGAAGACACCCATGCAAGTGCGCGTGAAAAAAAAAGTGACCACCAAAGCGACGGTCCCGCCCTCACGGACGATCTCGAAAAGCGATTATCCCGATTCCGATGGAAGGCCAATGGGCGAAACCCCCTTACATGCCGATAACCTCGCTTATCTTGTCCACATGTTGCGTATGTGGTATGAACACGAGTCGCAAGTGTTCATTGCCGGCAACATGTTACTCTATTATGTCCCCGGCGATCGTTTGAAACATCTCTCGCCCGATGTGTTTGTTGTCCACGGCGTCCCCAAGCACACGAATCCGGAACGTCGCCGTTATCTCGTCTGGGAAGAAGGGAAAGCGCCAGACCTGGTCATCGAGCTAACGTCCGAATCGACGCGCGAGGAAGACATCGACGACAAGATGGCGATCTACCGTGATCCATTGGGCGTGAAAGAGTATTTCCTGTTCGATCCCTACGAAGAATACATGGAGCCGCCGCTCCAAGGCTATCGCTTGATCGAAGGCCAATATCAGGCCATTGCGCCCGTAGAAGGACGGCTGCCAAGCGAAGTGCTGGGCCTGCACCTGGAGGCGCAAGGCGGCTTCTTGCGCTTGTATGATCCTGCCGCCCGTCAATGGCTCCCAACGCCTCCGGAAGAGCATCAGAGACGACTTCAAGCGGAAATGGAACGCCAACGCGCCGAAGAAGAACGCGCACGAGAAGAACAAGCACGCCAACGCGCCGAAGCGGAAGTGGAGCGACTGCGACGGGAAATCGAGCGTCTGCGCAGCCAACTCCCGCCTGGGATAGGGACCGAGCCGGAAGCATAAGGGCTAACGGACAAAACTCCCTCCCCCCTTGTGGGGGAGGGCTGGGGTGGGGGGGTAAGTACAATGCAGACAAGGAGTTCTAAC